>Ga0209475_10000134_pt1 | contig 223863 bp, 217 predicted proteins | sample tdDd471_FD_187128 | JGI IMG/M metagenome (GOLD analysis project Ga0209475, IMG submission 187128) | Marine sediment microbial communities from the Atlantic coast under amendment with organic carbon and nitrate - tdDd47.1 (SPAdes)... | ecosystem: Environmental > Aquatic > Marine > Coastal >... | reverse complement strand
GGCATCTAGGGCAACACGGGCTTTGAATTCAGCAGTAAATCTTCTTCTCTTCTTGGGCATCGGAAAGCCTCCTTCGGCTTCTATATGTCCACCTTAAACTGTGGTCCAGTTTCTTAGACCCACTTCTGGGATCTCGATCGGAGCATATGGAACACCAGCGTACTTGTCGCTGACGTATTTGATGAACAAAAGGGCCAGCACGTAGTCCTTGTACTGGCTGGCATCCATGCCGCCACGAAGCTCGTCGCAGGATTGCCAGAGGGATGAATAGAGTTCGGATTTCTTAAGGGCCATGTATGTCTAAATTTCCTTATTATTTTGCAAAATCAAAAGCTAGTGAAGCTTCATTTATGCTCATAGTTCTACCAATAATTAGTGCTCGCGATCATGCACTTTGTGCTGGGAAAACTCAACTAAGCTTATGAGATATAGATTGAGAAATTAGCAAAGCAATAGCTCTGCCCAGCAAACCTGCTTGAACAGAGCCATGACAAACCATAACGACGAATCTGCAACTCCTATATTTCGTTCTCGTCTTCCCCTATTATACAACTCACAGTTTCAAAGTTCAGATATTCCTGCTTGCAATCATCCAATTCAGAAGGATCACAATTTCCACGCTTATGAAAAGAATCTTGGATATAGTCTTCCAAAACACTTTCTATAGCATACTCTGGCGCGAAGGACACATTTTTACTATCAATCAGAATGTCATATGCTCTGGCCGACATAAGGACCTTTGTTTCAAAAACGGGTTCACCATCAGGTCCATCTAGTACCCGATAAATTGAAGGTTTATCAGAATTAGGTAGTTGAGTCTCAGAAAATTCATCTGGAATTGAGAGAACAATGAATTCATCTTGATCCATAATACCTCTAAGTTCTTCTACTTCATCCATCATGACAGTGTCATTTCCTATTGTCATTTCTTTCTCCTAAGATTTGAAGTTTGTGAGATTGTGAAAGGGATCTCCCCTTGGTTAACGACTTGCGCCAAAAACAATCGAATAGCAGAACTAGGTGTAAGCCCCATATTCTGTAAAATGTTCGATGCTTCCTCTTTCAGTCGCTTGGGCACTCTTGCATTGAGTGAAACTTGATTCATGGCATCTCCTTTGTGCTATATAATAGTTGCGTATGTATTAAATATTACACACAAAGTTTATCACCGTTGCAGATCCTAATTGATGAAAACTTGGACGCCATGGAACGCTTCCATCCTGTAGATGGGGTGAATGATTGTTTGAACTTGAGAAATGGAAGAAGCAGTCGGTGATTGGTACTGAGGAGTAGGCCTAAGGGAGACTTCCCAACATGTTAATAAGTTACGAAATGATAATTCGACTTATCCCCCATCCGCACAAGGAAATCCTCATTCCCAAGTGCAGCTTTTTCGTCTGGTAGGGTAATATCCAATATAAGTATACATACTAGTTGCATAGAGATTGTACAGTCATGAAAACATCAATCAATTCAACAACTGGCATTCAGCAGCTTAGCAGCTACAATGAAATCTAAAAATCGTATGTAATTAAATAGTTACGACCACTATAGTATAACTAGAAATTGTAACTAAGGATGAAACACATGAATCACTACACCACAACTAACGCACCGGATTATTTGAACTACCCTATCAACACTGGTTCAGATGGACAATTCTCATGCTATTCAAAATACTTGAACAGCATACTCAACTTAATGAAAGAAACGGTCAACTTGCCAAATACAAACCGGTTCCTGTTTGTAAGGTTCGATGTCCGTTTTCCTCAGTTTGGATACCACGTTGACGGTGGCAACCGTGAGATCTGTCACCTGATGAAGATCTTGACTCAGAACAGTGACAACAACGACTACGGTTTTCGCTACGCTTGGGCTTGGGAAAAAGAGATCAACAATCCTCATCACCACTACCATTGCATCGCTTTACTCAACTACGATAAGGTATACAATTATAAGACTTTTTTAAGAGCGATGTCGTGTACTTGGGACTACGTTCTCAGAGGCACAGGTAACAAGGGACTGATCAACTTCTGCGACAAGGACAAGCTAGGTAATCCCGTCGAGAACGGTATTCTGATTCAAAGGCCGAGCTCTCACGTTCAAGGTGTCGAACTTGTTGCTCAGCAGCAGAGGTTTCAGGAGCAATTCAATAGCTGTTACCACTGGGCAAGTTACCTGGCCAAAGTAGAACAAAAAGAGAGAGGGATAAGGCCTCCCAGGGTACATGGATTCGGGTGTTCACAATCATAACAACAAATGGTGGTGAAGATCTATTTGTTACGATCTTCACCGCCTTCCCTCACTGAGGGATACGGTCGAGTATCCCAAAGAAGCAACTAGTTCTCTCTATTGAAATCATTAACAATACTCAAATCAAAACCTACTGAATACTCAGAAATTTGAGTATCGAGACTCAACAAATACTCAATCACATGCGCGATATTGAGCACCGCCACCCTTGCCCTCTCTCGCTATCAGCTTAAGGCCAACTAGCATTGACAGATCCTTCGCTACCGTCTCTGAATTTTCATTGATAGCCTCGGCAATTTCTTTGCGCTTTACGAGCTCGCCTTGAGTAGAAAGATATTCACGTATTTTGTCAAAGCGATCTTCTTGATGTTTGCTCTTGGCCTTACCCTTGTACAGTCCTTTTGCGTTTGATGGACCGATCTTTGGAGTGTCCAGGTATTCAAACACCCACTGCCCGCCGGATAAAGGATCTTCCTCATTATAAGGCAGATAAGCGTAGTATTCCTTCCCTGATAGTCCAGGGAAAGGCTTGCATTTTTGATATCGCCCAATGAACTCAGCACCAATCTTCGCGGCCTTGTCGGCAACAGGAGAAAGCATGATCAAATTATGCACTAATCTCTCAATATCTCGATTATCGGATGCATTATTTCCTGCTGAATCTGTATGATGGCAGAAGACAACGCTTACACCCTTTTTCTTGCCGAGTTTCCGGAACCAATTGACTAAATCGCGAAAAGCTGAAGAGTTCGCCTTGAGTGCCTCAGGAGCAAGTGTTTTCAGATTGTCAATGAACAACACCCCACCTTTTGGCACCTTACTCTCAAACTTCGCCTGCCAATATTGACTAGTGAGATCTATACAAGGTTCGCCATCTTCGGCAAGGTACCCAAGGCTTGAAAACCAATCCAGGCGTAATCTCATGTCATCATCGGTCATATCTATATCGGGACAATAAATATGATCCAATTGCGCACGCGCTTTAGACAGTTTAGTTATGCCTACTTCGCCATCGATCAAATAGACATTACGAGTCTTTTCGATCTCAAAACCAAATATTTCATATCCATATGCGAGGGAATGCGCTCTGGTCAGAACATCGATGGACTTTCCGATCTCCGTTGGACCGCAGATCGCTGTGATGTGATCAGGAGTGATCAGATTGTCGATAGTTCTTGGAGCTGAAATTTCATCTATTTCAGGATCGTAAGGCATGCTCAAGCCTGATTCTGTTATCGACACTTCTTGCGTCAACCCAACCTTATTCAGTAGACGCTTGTAGCTTGTCAGGCTCAAACTGCCTGTGACGAGCTTTTCGAGGATCTCCGAGGTGCAATCAGGTAAAGCTACCCCGTTTTCAACGAGATACCTTTCAAATGAATCTTCAATCTGGCTATCGGCAAGCTGGCCGCAAAAGTCAAAACGGTAAATAGGACTGGGGACAACTGAGAAGGAATTCGCCTTTGCCTTTTTGCAGGCTTCAAGTACGTCAATTGCTGCCAGGAAGCTTTCCCTGCTAGCAGCAGGTGAGTAGATTATGTCTCTACCTTCCAAAGGAGAAAGATCAACGTCCTTGAATGCCTCAATGCCACCAAACCATGAGACTGCAACAGTTTCGCCAAAAGCTTCATAGGCTTCCTCCTGTAACCGGTTGATGGCAAACACTACAGGTAAATCTTCCGTGATCAAGATGGGGGCATTGGAATGCTTCTCAATCAAATCTAGTGCAGATAGCGGATATGGTTTTGTATAGTTCGCCAACATTAAGTTTGGAGTCGAAAGCCATTTTGAAGCATGCTGCTTTTTCCTATCCCAGTAGGTAAACGGAAGCTGGATTTCTTGGCCGTTCCCACTCTCAAACATGAACACTTTGAAGAGCGAAAAACCTTGGGCTCCTAGGAAGTCATACTCATCGATCTTTGAGTAATCCTCTCCACCAGACTCGAATCCGTCTCCAAAGGACCAATCCTTACAGCCTGTTTTGACATGTGGACAGAAACGCATTTCGCTACACACTTGGGCGTGCGACAAATGAGGAGAGGTCGCATTTATTCCGAACAGTTCACCGACCTCGCTGTAAGTTTTCCGCATCGATGTATTGTTAATGCTGGCCAAGCATTCACACCATCCATCACTGAAATCAGGATTATTTGCATACGCGAACCGCCACCCCAATGAGCACGGCACTGTTTCCAAGTCGAGCCGGATTTCATACCCCTCACAACAATGAGTGTAGTTCGTATTGTAGATTGATGCTTTATCAAGCTTGGGAAATAGCTCCTTAACCGGCTTATTATACATACAAGCGATCTCAGCCATTATAGCCAAGGTATCTGCTCTGACTTTCGTAGAGAATGGATCTAAGTTATTGATGTTCTTCTGACCGACGAACTTAATGTACTCTGTAGAGAATTGATTTATATATTTCATATGCACACCGTAATGGCCTTAAGCTTTGTTGTTCTTGCCACCACGGGCATAGCGAGAAGATTTTAGTATCTCCAAGTCCAAACCATAATCGATCTTACTTATCACTTCGTCATAACACTGTTTTGGCGGGAATTTGGAGCCGTATTGCTTGCTGCCCAGATCCTTCATTCTATGTGCCACAACCTGATTGAACACATCTGAGATGTACCCTTCTCTCAGCTTATAGGCATCATCGAAAGCATGCCTCAAAGAGTGAAAAACTTTTTTGCCTGCGACAGGTAGTTTTAAAGACTTAACCAGATCACAAAACTGCTTACCTGGCTGCTTGCCATATTTCGGGCTTTTTTCAGTTTTATTAAGCTCTGGAAAGATCCGTTCATGCCCCTCTGCTTCAATACGTCGGCAGTATTCCAAAAAGCCAATCTCAATTAGGTCGTTATGCATTGGAACCAAACGGATACAACTCTTTTGATTCTTGATTATTTTATCAATAATGCCAGCTCTGTTAGGCTTAATATTTACGTCGAATACCCAAGTGCCATCTTCATGTTGATACACATCGGAAAGGTGAAGTTGTGAAACCTCTTCACGACGCATGCCCGAGTAAAGAGCTATCAAGGGAACCCAAAAATATGCAGCCTTAATGAACTTGTCTTCGGCATACTTGGGAGCGCTAAAAATTGTCTTCAAATCTTCACGCGTAAACGAATCCCGAAGTTCAATCTCCTGTCGATCGTCGGGCACCTGAAGCCCTTTCGCCGGATTAGGGGTACCAAGACCTTCACGGATTCCCCATTCGAATAAACTCGACATAGCTTCAAGTGTGATGTTTACGGTCTTAACCGACAAGACCTTATCCGGCTTCAAAGCCAGAATTTCATCGATAGATTTTCCTTTGTATTTCTGGGATCTTTGCCTATTAGGGGGCAACTGCCTCAGAGTCTCACGCAAACCTCTCATGTCTTCACGAGTGATGGAATGCACGTCAACATCACCCAAAATATCAATGAGGTTTGCCAGTCGGTTCTTGTGGGTTGTTACCCCGTCTTTCCTCCATTTCCCGTCCTCAATCTTTGTCTTGATATACTTGCTGACGAACTCAGAGACTGGAATTTCATTTTTGGGCTCTTCTCTCGGGGTTGCAGGCTGTGTAACAACTTGCTGATTTGCTGCCCTCTCTGCGAAAATCGGGGCTTCGAAAGAGTAATCCCCCTCCAGCCTGCGTTGGACAACCTTGTGATAAGTCTGTTGAATTTTGGTATACTCATTAAGAATAAGATGAATATCGTCGGGAGCTATCTCCTCCAGATCGAAAACCCCGCTTCTAACGAGTTCTGCCATCATTCTTGTGCCATGCTTTTCCCTGAAACCAGGATCATTGATCATATTTTGGAGAATTAGGGCATGGCCACGTGCAAAATCTGCATGCGAAAAGTTTGAAAGACCGTGTTCCTTAAGATCGTATGTCTTGCGCTTGGAAGTATCACGAGAGTCTTGTTCCAAAAGTCGGCACAACAGCTCATTCATGCGCCGTCGAATTTCCATGTAATCCAATTGACTAGCCCTCATTAAATATTGAATCTCTGTATACAAAGCTGTCGCTAACGGTTGAGCATCTCGCTTGTAACCTGTGCGTAAGCTGATTCTGATCTCCGATCGCCCTACTCCTTCTCTCACAACATCCGAAAATGCATAGCGAAAGTAGTACAGACTACCGCGTAGGTAAAGGTACGAAGGCGATCGCTTTTCTTGTCGAGAAGATCTTAAGGTATTGCGATTCTCAGTAGGAATCTGTGGAGGGAACTTACTAACGGTGCCGAGGGAACTCAATGGCGTTAGTTGCATGCGAAAACAGCCTCACTTACCCCCTGGATTTGGAGAGAGTTTGACCCAGTAGTTTGGCACACTTGGCTCAACTACGGTATTTTGGGCCGACTTACTGCAACCTATCGTAAAAAAAGAGGAAGGGTTGCAGCTTGTTAGCTGCAACCCTTTTATTATCGTGGTGCCGAGGGGGGGATTCGAACCCCCACGGAATTGCTTCCACTAGCCCCTCAAGCTAGCGTGTCTACCAGTTCCACCACCTCGGCACGATATATCGCTGTGACTCTACTGAGTCTTTGCGTCGCTACCTGTGTCCTGGAAGGTAACGCCCGGCTTGTTCGCTTCCTCTGCGGGAACGATCGGCTGAACGGTACCTTCACCCTGCAACATAATGGAATCCGATTGGGAGACCTTGTTGCCGGTGAGGACGTTGTAGGTCAGAGAGGTAACCAGGAATACAGCTGCCAATCCTGCTGTGACTTTAACCAGGAGGCCGCCTGCGCCAGTGCTACCGAACATGGTAGAGCTACCGCCGCCGAAAATGACGCCCATCCCCTCTTGACCGGACTGAAGCATTACTGCTCCGATCAAAAAGATGCAAGCTAAAACATGAATGACAATCACTAAAGTTTCCACAATGTTATCCTTCTACTAACTCGTTTAGAAATGCTTGTTTAATCAGCGAGAACAATCTGCGAGAAGCTTTCGCCGTCCAAGCTCGCGCCTCCTACCAATACTCCGTCGACATTGTCAAGCGCAATAATCTCACTACAATTGCCAGGCTTGACACTTCCGCCGTATAAGATCCTCATTTCTTTGGCCTTTTCTCCAAACACAGAAATCAGTACTTTCCTGGTAAAATTATGCGCTTCAACAATTTCCTCTGGTCCAGCCACTTCGCCGGTACCAATCGCCCATACCGGTTCATAGGCTACGCTCAGGTTTTCCGGCTCAATATCAGTGGGGATTTTTTTAAGGCCAACTCGGATCTGACGCTCCAAAACTTCTTCTACTTTGTTGCCACGGCGCTCATCAATGGTTTCACCAATGCAAAAAACAACTTTAAGACCGGAGGCCAAACCATAAGCAGTCTTGGCCCCGACAGTTGTATCATCCTCACCAAGAACGTGACGACGTTCAGAGTGTCCAGTCAAACCGTAGGCTGCTCCTGCATCGGCCAACATCTTTGGTGCGATCTCACCTGTGAATGCGCCCTCATCTTCTATATAATAGTCTTGACCACCAGCAGAGAAGCCGCTGACGCCATCAAAAACCTCGGCGACACCACGAATGGCGGTAAAGGGTGGGAACACCAGAACCTCGCGATCCTCAGGCAATTCCGCAGCAGCAAGGTCTACCAACGCCTGGGCCGTGCTCTTGGCTTCGTCCCAAGTCTTATACATCTTCCAATTGGCTGCCATTAACTTTTTCATTACTTAGAGCACTCCTTTAATGCTTTGAAGGCGGGCAGATCCCGACCTTCAAGGAACTGGAGAAAAGATCCTCCACCGGTAGAAATAAAACTAAATTTATCAGCGAGGTGGAGCAGGTGAACCACCGCATCGGTGTCACCGCCACCCACAATGGTTATGGCGTTTTCCAGTCCTGCTATGGCTCGGCAAACATAAAGAGAACCTTCACCAAAGGCTGGTGTCTCAAACAAGCCCATGGGGCCGTTCCAGACAACCGTACGCGCTCCGGCAAGGATGGTCACGAACTTGATTACCGTATCCGGCCCAATATCCAGTACCAGAGCTTCAGACGGAATGGAATCTGCGCCGCAAATACCTTCGGATTCAATAGCTTTGTGGCTGTATGCATATTTAAAATCTACAGGTAAATGGAGTCTGCAGCCAAGCTTCTTGGCTTTTTCCAAAATGTCCATAGCAGCAGGCACGAGATCTTTTTCCACCAACGACTTGCCGACGCTATGCCCCTGAGCCAGCAAAAAGGTGTTGGCCATGGCGCCACCAATAATGATGTCATCCACTTTGCCAAGAAGATTATTCAAAATGCCAAGCTTGGTTGAAACCTTGGCACCACCGGAAACGCAGACATAAGGACGGCGCGGCATGCTGAGAGCATCTCCAAGGAACTCCAACTCTTTCTTGAGAAGAAAGCCAGCGCAACAAATCTTTGCGTGCTTGGGAGCATCCACAACAGAAGCATTTTCACGATGGGCAACACCAAAGGCATCATTGACGTATATGTCCGCCATGGCAGCTAACTTTTCGCCAAAATCCCCTCTCTCGCCGGGAGTCTTGCCTGTTTCCTCCGGATTAAAGCGGAGGTTCTCCAACATCATGGCCTGTCCCGGCTTAAGAGCCTCTGCCATTTTGATCGCTCCATCACCGATGGTGTCGGGAGCCAGTGGAACGTCTACCCCCAGCATTTCGCTGGTGCGCTTGGCGACTGGAGCCAGAGACAGTTCTGGTACAACCTTGCCCTTGGGTTTGCCCAAATGGGCGCAGAGAATAATAGAAGCCCCTTGTTCCAGGGCGTACTTCAAAGTTGGAACAGCTGCCCGAATACGGTTATCATCCGTAATGATGCCGCTATCCTGTGGCACGTTAAAGTCCACGCGAAATAATAACTTTTTACCCGAAATGTCGATTTGATCGATAAATTTCATAATCTATCCTTTGCTAGCAAGCTCATATGAAGTCGTACCGGAATAAAAGGGCGTCTTCCTTGGTGTCAGGATAATACTTCTTTCTGACCCCGAACTGTTCATAGCCATATTTTCGGTACATTGCTATGGCGGGATCGTTAGATTCTTTCACATCCAGAAAACTTTTTTTGACTCCCTTAATCCGGCAGATAGCAAAGGTCCTGTCCATCAGGGCCGATGCTAATTTTTGCTCCCTATAATCAGGGTGAACCGCTAGATTGAGAATCTCCATTTCATCTTCAATTAATGAAAATGCAATATATCCTGCAAGTTGTCCATCCATTCTAATTCCTAGAATGACATATATACCTTGTTTAAGCCCCATAAGAAATTGCTCACGGGTCCAATGATAAGCAAAACATGTTCTTTCCAGTTCGACGAGATCGTCCAAGTCAGACGGTCCCAACTGTATGACTTCAACATTCATTCATCGACCTCACACCTTGTTTCCTGCTGGAAAAGTTCCGGCAATGAGTGTATACGCTCTTCTGAATCAAAGTAAGATTTCCAAGGATAAAGCAGTGATTTCAGATAAACAGATAGCGCAAAAGCAGGACAGCGACAGTCTTGTAGAAATAGTGGACGACAATAATCGTCCCATCGCTGTGTTGCCCAAGGACCTGGCCCACCGCCAATTCCTCAATCACCGCTCTGTTCAGGTGTTGATATTCAACAACGAAAAAAAACTTTATCTCCAAAAACGAGACAAGAGTAAACGTTTTTTTCCTGGCCGTTGGGACATATCCGCCCGCACTCATCCCGCTGTCGGAGAATCAACCGACGGAGCAGCTATTCGTATTCTCAGAGACAATTTACACCTGGACATCGAATCACCCCAGTTTCTCCGTAACTTGCCCCCCTGCGCTGAAACCGGATACGAAAACGTGACCATCTTTGCTGTCACCCGAATCAATCAAGCGATTGTTCCCAATGCAAAGGACGTATCCGAAGGATACTATTTTTCCAGGGAGGAATTGACCTGTCTCATTAAAGAGTTTCGGGAGCTCCTCACGCCCAATCTGGTCACCCTGTGGGAATCAGGCCTGCTGACCGCCCCCTAATCTTCGCAGAGCAAACCGCTCAGAACCTCATGGATTCTACCATTAGTAGCCAGGATCGTTGATGATCCAAAGGTATACTCTCGTGCGCAGTCATACTCTGTAACTTGTCCGCCCGCTTCTTTGACCAAAAGCAAACCGGCTGCCGTATCCCAAGGGTTCAATGCGCTTTCATAGAATCCGTCATAGCGCCCACAGGCCACATAGGCGAGATCCAGAGCCGCAGCTCCGGGGCGACGAATGCCTTGTGTTAACGGCAAAAGTTTCTGCAAATGCTTGAGGACCGTTTCGAGGTGATCCTCAATGGCATAAGGAAAGCCTGTGGCGAGCAGGCATTGCTCCATATCCTGCTGATCGGTGACCTGGATGGGATGACCGTTCATAAAAGCACCGCCCCCTTCAATACAACTGAACATTTCGTTCATGAGCGGTAGGTTAACCACACCAAGCACCACTCGATCCACATGCCAAAGGGCAATGGAATTGGCGACCATGGGCAGACCATGAGCAAAATTAGTTGTTCCGTCTATCGGATCAATTATCCATGTAAACTCGCCCAGTTCGCCATCTTTGGCAGACTCTTCAGCCAAAAAAGTGGAGCCAGGAAGAAGCTTGACCAACTCCCCTTTCAACGCCTCCTCCACGGCAACATCCGTCTCTGTCACCAGATCAATTCTCCCTTTTCGAGTGATCTTGCGAGTCTGGGCATTGGCCTCACGAACCATATTGCTCGCCATGTCTGCTATTTCAAGCAGACCGGGAAGGAGGGCTTTCGGATTAAAATCATTCATAGTCTAACTCCATAAAAAAAGCGGTGTAAAAACACCGCTTTTATACCTGAAAAACACTTTGATTACGACCTGCGCTGAATAAAAAATTCCAAAGTTCGATTGTACGTTCTTTCTTCTTCTTCCGTAAAATAACATGCTGGAATTTCTCCCCGCTGCCTGTGATAATGCAAACATTCACAACAAAGGCCATGCTTATCACAAGCGTACGTGCAGGTGCAGTACTGCTCATTGATCTTGGCCCGAGGACACTGATCTTTCTTTTTCATTTTGCAACCCCCTTCTTCCCGCCATTCACTTGAATCCCCCAAATGACTAGGCGGACTCTAGACAACCAGATACATTGAGTCAATAATTCAAGTTGATTAATCGCCAATTTCAATCATTATCAAGCCCACTTTTCAAATATGACTCTGCACTCATTCCACCAAAGGCAATGTTGTTGATATTTATTTCAAATTAATTGAGTTTTATACAATATACGTATATGTATTTCAGATTGGAGTAACAATGCTTTGCGCGTAGTTATCATCACAAGATCACGGACAGGCAGACCATGTGGAAAAAAGCATTCAGCAAAGCCTCGGGCTATAAAAAATACGAAAAGAAGAACTCTCCTGCGCCCAAGCTGAAAACGCTTGAGGAACTCAAAGAGTTTCTCGACTTCAGCCACATCAAACATTGTTTGCTCAAGCCGTACTTTCAAGTGGATAAATATCCGCTGGTAGAAGCCCGAGAACTCCTCCCCTCCTTTGAAGTTGATCTTTACGAATACAAAGCTTTGCCTGGTATGAGCCTGGTGGCTTTTGAACGTCAGTTGAATTCATTTCAGGAAGTCTTTCAGTACGATGCTCTGCATGCCCTGGCCGACTGGGAAGGAATGCTCGGACAGGAACCCGGCACAGTGGAAGACAATGTCGTTTCCACCAACATCCGCACCTACCGAAGCCGTCTTCCCAAAAGGCATCATCCAGAATTTCTGAAGGAATTCGATGGGGTGGACATCACCACCATGAAGAACTATCCGAAGATGCTGAAATTCCTTCTGGAATTGGAACGAGCACACGTCCTTGCACAAGACAGCGAAGGCCACTTCACTCTTCAAGGAATGTATGCTTCACTCCCATCCAACTTGGACAGCGAATTAAAGCAATTCGGTCTTAAGATCGGCAAGTTCAAGCCGGGTGACAACTTGATGTACGAATGCAATCGCCTTTTCGTATATCAATTCATGATGGAACTACACGGCTTCCCTATTGTTTCTGAGCGCCGCACCTCCTCGGCCATGTTCGCCATCCGGCTGCTGCGCTCTGGAGAGCGATTCATCGTGCGAGTACTTGGCCAAAGTGACCGGACCATCACCACCATGATGTCACCTCCGGAAGAAACACCCAAACACCTCAAGAAGTATCCGCGCGTGGAAAAGACCGCCTTGATTCAGGTCAATGAAAACCAAAAGGATACCATAGCCTTACTCAAGGACCGTGGGTATTTCATCGATGTCAAAAAACGGGTAGTTATCCTTCGAGTCACCTATCAGCAGCACGAATACAGTCCAAAAAACGTGCAGGAAGACCGCGCATTATCCGTCCTGCGACAGGAAGTGATTCACCCCATCACAGGTGAGATCATCGACTCCCTCAATATTATTCAGAACGTTCAGAACATGATCGTGCGACTCAGCGACATCATTCATGGTGAATATCGCATTCCCATCAATTATAAGCGCAACGAGATCATTAAGAATACTGACGCCCACGAAGATCGCCTAAAGGTGCTTTATTCCTGGCTTTCCAAACATATGAATCGAATAGTGGATTATTCAGACGAATACTATTCACAAGTAGTGCGAGTACTCGACGGCTACTTGCTTGCCCCCGACAACTACGATATTTTCAATGAACATTATGCGTTGCATCAGGAGGTCTGGGCACGCTACGGTCAAATTCAGCAGGGCCGAAAAGTGAGGATACTGGAAGATTTGCGCTACCGTACATATAAAGGTGAACCCATCTCCTATATGACAATGCTAGAGCGCATAACCGAAATTCTCAATGAACTCAAATTTGAAATCGTTAATTATTACGATAAACTGGTGGTGAAAGTTTTAATCATCGGTAATGATGTTATTTCTGATCCGTACTTACATCGGAAATATGTCAATGTGGATGAATCCACGCTTTCACCGTACGGCAAAAAAATACACAATATGTACCAACAGCTTGCCCAGCTACTTGAAGAATTCCGTTCCATCAGGAAATCCAGAACATCAGGTAAACCCGGGCCAGGCGTTTTTTAGTAGCCAAATCAGGAGGCAACATGGACAACCTTGCAACCACTCCCTTAACGGAGTGGCATCGAGAAAATGGTGCTAAAATGGCTCCCTTCGCCGGTTTTGATATGCCGGTCCAGTACAAGGGAATCATGATTGAGCACAAACATACCCGCGAAAAAGCAGGTATTTTCGACATTTCCCACATGGGCGAATTTGCTCTGGCCGGTGACGGTGCCAAAGATGCGCTCAATAAAGTCGTGAGCCACGATCTGGAGACTCTGAGTGTTGGCAAATGCCGATACGGTTTCCTGCTCAAGGAATCCGGCGGCATTTTGGATGATCTCATCATCTACTGTACTGGCAACGATGAATACATGCTGGTAGTCAATGGCGCATGCCGCAAGAAGGATTTTGACCACATCCAAGCAAACCTGCCTGAATCCGTGCTGCTCACTGATATCAGCGACCAGACCGCCAAGATTGATGTCCAGGGCCCTGAATCCTTGGACGTCTTGAATGATCTCATGGTTGGAACATGGAACCATCTGAAATACTTTAATCATGAGACCACCGAAGAGCTTGGTTTCTCCATGATTATCAGCCGCACCGGTTACACTGGCGAACTGGGATACGAGCTCTACCTCCCGGCCGAAAAGGCCCTGGAAATCTGGGAAAAACTGGCAGCCGACGAACGTGTTGAGCCTGTCGGACTGGGCGCTCGCGATACCCTGCGCCTGGAAATAGGTTACCCGCTCTACGGTCAAGACCTTGATGAAGCCCACACGCCTAAAGAGGCAGGGGCTGGCTTCTTCCTTAAAAAAGAAACCGATTACATCGGCAAATCAGGTCTGGGTGAAGTCAAGGAATCCCTGATCTCTCTGACCATTGAAGGCCGTCGTACAGCGCGTCACCACGACAAGGTGCTCCTTCCCTCCGGAGAAGAAGTTGGCGCGGTCACAAGCGGTTCCTTCGGCCCCAGCATGGGCCACTGCATCGCTCTGGCCTATGTAAAAGCAGAAGCCGCTGACAATGAATCGTTCCTCATCCAAACGGCCCGCGTTCAGCTAGAAGCGAAAAAGGCCGCCCTGCCCTTCTATAAGGGTGGCACGGCCCGCAACAAAGTAGACTAAATGAAAAAGGGACGCTCAAGCGTCCCTTTTTTTTATTCCTGATCTTCTGCACCTAACGAATTAAGTATTTCGTTAAGTCGCGTCTTTTCTTTCGCCATTACGTCCTTGTCCAATTTCTCGCTTGTGACGGTAACAGGTTCTGCAATGTGGATAATGCATTTTGTAAAAGGGAATGGCAGAACAAATTTATCCCATGAATTTAATATCTTGCTCTTTTGGGGATATGCCCGGACTGGGATAATTTGTGCATCCACACGTTGAGCCAGAAAAATAATCCCCTCTTTGGTTTGATGACGAGGACCTCGGGGACCGTCTGCTGCAAAGACACCAATCTTGTTTTCATTGGAGAGGATACGCTTCAATTGAAGAAGTGCTTTCATTCCACCCCTTGAGCTGGAACCTCGAACACAAGTATGCCCAAAAGATTCGATCAGACGAGCAGCAATTTCTCCATCCTTACTCTGGCTAACCAAGCCTGCATATTTGCCTCCAATCTGAGTAGCAAAACCGAAAACTGAAAACAGATCGCCATGCCACAAAGCTGCTACGAAGCGGTCGCCAGACTCATTCGCTTTCTGCAATTGCTCCCAATTGCCATGCGCCTCAAATCGAATAGTTTTAAACCATACCCTCACAAACCATGAGGCGAGTGGGATAAATTTTAACGGATCAATTGGGATCTTCATGTGTTAGCCTTTAATGTTTTGTGCAACATAGCCCTCAGCTTAACAGAGGGCAAGATCAGAAGATGGATTGAATTGCTATTTTAGTGCCGCAACTTCTATAAATTTTATCTATTTGACCTAATCAATAAAGCTATGCATGTGTATTATTCAAGGAGATAATAATGCATAAAGTTCATATAGAATGTCAGGGGCTTGCCTGTCCACAGCCAGTTCTCAAGGCAAAGAATCTTATTGAAAAGGAATCTCCCACAGCTATATCTGTAGTCGTAGATAATGAAGCGGCCAAGATCAACGTCTCACGCTTTCTTACCACTCAACACTATCAAATAACTGTTGAAAATAAGGGCAAAGAATTCGTTGTAATAGGGATTCGTGAAGAAGCAACCACCGATGAATGCCCGGTTTGCGAAGTCATGAGCAAGTCAGAACTCGCTGCCATCGAACAGCAAAAAGTACTCATATTTATCGCTTCAGACGTCATGGGCAAGGGTGATGATGAACTTGGCAGCAAGCTCATGTACAACTTCCTGCTCACACTCAAGGAGCTCGGGGACGAATTATGGCGAATCGTCATGGTCAATGGTGGAGTTAAGCTCGCCACACAAGACTCTGCATGCCTGGAGTTGTTACAACAGCTCGAAAAAGATGGCGTTTCCATTCTCGTTTGCGGAACCTGCCTAGAACACTTCAACCTGACTCCGGAATGTGGAGTAGGCGAAGTGACCAATATGCTCGACATTGTCACCAGCTTCCAGCTTGCCACCAAAACCATTCGCGTTTAAGACATGACCATCACAGCGGGGCGGACTCTTCTGCCCTGCTCATCCTAAAGGGGATCGGTCATGTCACAAAACAGTTCCATTCGACTCAATAAATTTATCGCCCAATGTGGCGTAGCTTCTCGCCGTGGCGCAGACGATCTCGTCTTTGCAGGCAAGGTCACCGTCAATGGCTCTCTGGCCGACTCTCCCGGTATCAAAGTCGATCCTGACAATGACGAGGTGACGGTCAATGGAAAGAGCATCAGCCTTGCTGCAGATTCAGGCGATATTACCATTTTGCTGCACAAACCCGTCGAAGTTGTCACGACAGTCAAAGATCCACAGGGGCGAGAGACTGTGCTCGACCTCTTGCCCAACGAAATCAAGAGGATGCGCCCATTCCCAGTTGGTCGTCTAGACTATTATTCCGAAGGTTTGCTCTTGCTGACCACGGATGGTGACCTCTGCTATCGTCTCACGCATCCCAAGTATCACCTGCCCAAAGTGTATAGAGTTACCATCCGTGGCTCAGTGCCGGAGAATATTGTCACGCAAATGCGGGAAGGTATGATCTTGCAGGATGGCGAACAGCTTGCACCGGCAGAAGTGGTCGTAAAGAAACCCGTGGCTGGCACTCAGACTATGGAGATGACGCTCATACAGGGCGTAAATCGACAGATCCGGCGCATGTGCACGGAAAATGGATTAACCATCCTCCGGCTGCACCGTATTAAACAAGGTCCGATTGCTCTCGATAGTCTTAAACGGGGAACATGGCGCGAACTGACCAAAGAAGAATTAGCCGCGCTGAAAAAAGCGGTGAAATTGAGTTAAAAGCCCTGGGTGTTGTCCTCAACATCCACGCCTTCAGGTGGTGTGAAAGTAAAGGTGTCGGGCTTGATGTCTACATTGAGCTCGATATCAGACAGACGCACTTCATTTCCGTTGCCATAGAAATCCACAACCATCACCTGACGAAGCAGGCCGGTATCAGGCTCCACGCCAATAAAAGCGAGGACCATACCGGTCTCGGGCTCCTTGGGCATCAACTTCAAAACAGTGAACCCCTGCCCCCAGCGCTGACGAACTTCGTCGGCCCCTTCCCAGTCGGTCTTGATAATAAAATCTTCCTTGAGATTGGCCTGGCCCGAGATGAATCGAAGGACAGTCTTAGAACTCAGCACGCTCTCGACACTGTACTTAATGGCTAATTCTTCGTCCTCAATGTAGTTCCATGCAGCGTCAGGACCAACCACCAACAGCTCCTTTTCCGGAGCGGTGGTTTCCCAGCGAACCTGCGAAGGCTGCTTGAATAGGATACGCCCCTGCCGAGAATCAATTTCTCCGCTGGCAACGTTAGTCAAATCCTGAACAAAGTTTGCCTGAAAAGTTTTAAGAGTCTCATATCGCTTCTGAATCAGGTCCGGCATATCTTCCGGATTGACCGTTTCTGCAGCATTGGCAACACCCAAAAAACAAGCAACAATTACTATTGCGATAAAGACAATATATTTTCTAGACATATCGTAAACTCCCGTTATTTCTTACCAAGTACTTTGCGCGGTTTGCTGCCTTCCTGAGCACCGAGAATACCTTCCATTTCCATCTGCTCGATGTAACGGGCCGCTCGATTGAAGCCGATACGGAATCTCCGCTGCAAAAGTGAAATGGACGCTTTGCCCTGATCAAGCACGAACTGTACCGCTTCGTCATAAACCGGATCATCGGTCTCGCTCACCGGGCTGGAACCGTCGGGAGCACTGGCATCCTTCTTCCAATCAGTGAAATCAAGATCAAAGTCCTGCGGCTCATGTTCCTGCCAGAACTTGACCACGTGCGCAATTTCCGTCTCATCCACGTACGCTCCGTGCATACGATTCAACTTGCCGCCACTGGGCTTGAACAGCATGTCGCCCTTGCCGAGCAATCGCTCTGCGCCCACGGCGTCGAGGATCGTCCTTGAGTCAAATTTAGACGTCACAAAGAAAGATATACGTGTGGGGAAGTTTGCCTTAATCAGACCGGTCACAACATCTACACTGGGCCGCTGCGTAGCGAGCACCATGTGGATGCCTGCCGCGCGAGCCAATTGGGCCAAACGAACGATGCACTGCTCAACATCCTTAGCCGCAGTCATCATCAAATCAGCCAACTCATCAATAATGATGACGAGATAGGGCATTTCCTTGTAACTCTCGCACCCTTCCGGGAGATTATCACCCAAGCTAGCCAACTTTTGATTGTATCCCTCGATATTGCGAACACCGAGCTTAGCCATCTTCTGGTAGCGACAATCCATCTCGAACACCGCCCACTCAAGAGCAGACTTGGCCATACTCATTTCTGTGACCACAGGATGCACCAGATGCGGCAGCTTGGCATAGGGGGCCAATTCTATTCGCTTGGGATCGACCAGCAGAAGCTTCACCTTGTCCGGGCCAGCCTTATACAGCAGGCTGAGAAGAAAACCATTAATACCTACAGACTTACCAGCTCCAGTGGCACCAGCCACCAGAAGATGCGGCATCTTGGCAAGATCGGCAATCCGTGTCGTACCGTGGATATCCTTGCCCAAAGCCAAGGTTAAAGCCGAATCGCTCTTTGTAAATTCTTTGGATTCCAGGACTTCGCGTAAATATACAACCTCGCGATCAATGTTCGGTATTTCGATACCGACGGAATCCTTGCCGGGAATGGGCGCTTGAATGCGCACGGATGCAGCCCGAAGAGCCAAGGCAATGTCGTCAGTCAGTCCCTCGATTTTTGATACTTTGATGCCGGGAGCGGGTTTAAACTCGAACATCGTGACCACTGGACCGGGAACCACACGCTGAATTTCACCCTGCACATTGAAATCATTGAGGCATTCTTTGAGACGATCAGCCAGTTGCTGTAGTACTTCAGGCGTCTGAGTGGTATTCTGATCCGGCGGAGGAGTCAGCAATTCAGTGCTGGGAAGCTCACCATCATTAATGATCTTGGGCTTGGGAGCAGCTTTTTTCGCGGGCTTGGCTTTCTTTTGAGGTTGTTGAGGCTTCTCTTCTACCTCGACGAACTCAATATCAAACTTATCTTTCGTATCGCCCTTTTCAGTATTTTTTGCCGTTTTCTTGGCAGCCTTTTCAGCTTTCTTGATTGCGCGTTTCTCCTGTCGCAGGAGACTCCGTTCGGCAGCACCCTTGCGATAAACTTCCCACCATTCGAGAAATTTCTCCCACAAAGAGGCCCAGGTAAAACCTGCGATCATTTGAATGGAAACGATGGAAACGAACAACCAAAGCAAGAAGGTTCCCGGAGCCTTGAGGTACGGCAGTGTAAACCGTGTAATAATGTCTCGTCCCAAATACCCGCCACCAGTAAGGCCGTACGCATCTTCTGCCACTTGGGTAATCCATGGATGCATGGACCACGCCTCAAATGCGATGAACAGACCGACAATGCCGATCCAGCGACTCTTGGACATACGAATACGGGAAACAAAGCGGGAAAGCCCCAGATAAAGGAAATAAAAGGGCCACATCATGGCCCCAAGTCCGAAAATTTCTACGAGAAACCCACCACAATAGGAGCCAGCGAGTCCAACAATATTCTGGACCTGCCAACCTGTAGTGACCGATTGATTAAAGCTCGGATCCTTTGGATGGAACGAGAGCAAGCTCAAGAAAAAGAATGCTGACAAGAACAGGAAAAAAAGACCGACAATCTCCTTGCCGCGCCCCTTTTTAACAGGTTGTGCCGTGGTTTTCCGTCGTGCCATCAAATCCTCGCTTACATCATAAAAAAAAGGTCGTGGACAGCCACGCCATCCACAACCTTTTTACGCAATTTTCCTGGCGAGTTGCAAGTGAAGTTTACTCGCGACCAAGATACTCGCCACTACGAGTGTCAACCTTGATGACATCAGCCTCATTGATGAAGAGGGGGACCTGGACAACCAGACCAGTCTCCATGGTAGCGGGCTTGGTAGCATTGGAAACACGGTCGCCCTGCACGCCCGGATCAGTCTGAGCCACGGTCAGGTTGACATTGGCAGCAAGATCAACACCGATGAGTTCGCCATTATACAACAGCACTTTAACGGTATCGCCTTCCTTGATGTAACCGCCCTTGTCGCCAACACTGTCACCGGGAACATTCACCTGTTCGTAGGTTTCCAGATCCATAAAGACGAAGTCAGTGCCATCCTTATAGATGAACTGCTGAGACACTACAGCCATGTCCGGCTTCTTGACCTTTTCACCGGAGCGGAAAGTCTTGTCCAAAATCTGACCGGTCATGAGCTGACGAAGCTTGGTGCGAACCATGGCACCGCCCTTACCGGGCTTGAAGTGCTGAAAATCAACAATTTCAAAAGGCTTGCCGTCAATTTCAATTTTCAGACCGTTTCTGAAATCCTTGGTAGAAATCATATTGTCTCCAAATATTTTGCCCCGGCCAAGCCGGGTTGGTTGTGTTTAATCTACTTGTTCAAATGCTCATAAAGAGCCTGAACACCGAGGGCATAACTCAGAATGCCGAATCCGGCAATAACACCGATGCACTGGCTGCCCATAATGGACTGCTGACGAAGCGGCTGATCGGTACGCGCCCAGATGTTACTGATATGCACCTCCACACAGGGAATATCAATCCAAGCCAGACAATCCGCAATGGCGAGACTCGTATGAGTGTAGGCTCCGGCATTAAAGACCACACCATCCACGCCCTCGTCACGAGCTTTTTCCAAACGGTCAATGAGCGCGCCTTCACTGTTAGCTTGATAATTCGTGATGGAAATGTCATCCGCTTTGTCGCCCATCATCCCTTTCACGATGTCAGGCATGTCGTCCATGGTCTGCGAGCCATAAATCTCAGGCTGGCGCTTGCCGATGTGTCCCAAATTCGGGCCATTGAGCATCAAAATGTTGAGTTTGGCCATTTTTTCCTCGCTGGTTGCCCGTTTCCGTCACACCCGCCTTGACTAGCGGGCACAAATTGAGAACATTAGTCTTTCTTTATCAACACCAAAACGAAAACGGTACTTCTTTATGAACCGATCCATTGAGTTAGTAGAAACCATATACGAAATCAAGCAGCTTAAAGACTTTGACGAGTCTCAGATTGCTCTGGCCGGACGCTCCAACGTGGGCAAGTCTTCCCTGGTCAACCGTTTGGCTGGCAGAAAGAAGCTGGCTAAAATCAGCTCCAAGCCAGGTAAAACGCGTAGTTTGAACTATTATCGAGTCAATCCAGACGGATTTTTCTTAGTCGATCTGCCAGGTTACGGTTATGCCAAGTGCTCCAAAGCTGAACGCCTCAAATGGGCCAAGCTCATTGATGCCTACATCAAGAACAACACGCAACTCAAGGCCGTGGCCGTACTGCTCGACTCCCGTCTCTCGCCCCAAAAGCTTGACATGGAATTGACTTCCTACCTGAAAGCCATAGGAATCCCCGTTATTCCGATCCTCACAAAGTCTGACAAGCCCAAGCAACGCGAGCGCGCCAAGCTGCAGAATCAATGGAAAGATATTCTGCAACAAGAAAGCGCTCCGCTCTGCTTTTCAAGCAAAACGGGCATGGGTGAGGCCAAACTATGGGATTTATTGGCGGCACACGCTGCGTTGTAGCTAGGACCTAACCGATTGCGAGCCGGACAACATCCTTCTGACCATCGACTGCAGACCGGGTGAAGCCACCCAAGTCAAGTATATAGCGGCCATTCCGCCCATGATGATGTTGCCCATCCAGGCTGCAAGCATAGGGGGTAATAGCCCCTTTTCGCCTGCGGTAGCACTAACGGCATGAATACCATACTGCACGAAGATCAGAATAAGCGAATACCCAATATTTGCGTAAACATTCTCCGACAAAGACATGAGTGTCATGGCCAATAAGGCCATGACCGTTATGGAAAAGGCATAAGCCCACTTACCATGCCATGCTGTTTTCAGAATTTCCACATTGGAACCTGATGCTTCCAACTTTTTAATGGCCTTTGACAATTCCACCAACGGCAGCTCAGCCTTATTTCCTTTCAACTCCACAGCCGCAAAGTCGCTGAGGACTTGATCAACCGGCAGCATCATGGAAACATACCGCTCTGAGCCGAATGTTCTTGCGTCCAACTCAATAACGTTACGCAGTGCCCACCCTTTTGATGTTGCTTGACCACCCTTGGCAGAATAAATCCGAATCAAATCCTGACCGTCATTGTCAAACTCATAGACCGTGACGTCATCGACCTGATTCTTGGCCGGGAATGCCTCTTTTGCGAAAATGATATAGGCCCCATCTCGCAACCACAAGTCATCAATGGACAGCTTGTCCAGCTGCTTTTTGCGTACATCCTCTTTCCAGATGCGATTCGCTTCAGTTTCGCCCATCACACCAAAATACTGAGAAAAAGCAAGCTGCCCCATACTCCAGACCATGGCATAAATCACAAAAAAACGAATAAACCACGCATAAGAAACGCCACCAGCCCGAAGTGCCAGCATCTCACGACTTCGAGTAAGTACACCCAACTGAATGACCATGGCCAAAAGGAAGATCGCAGGCATAAGCTGGGAAATAATAAGCGGAGTTTTTACAAAGAAATAGTAGATGATGGTTCCACCACCAATTCCGGCGCTGAAAAAATCATCCAACCTGTCAAACATGTCGGAAAGCAAATAGATGCTAGTGCCGACCGACAAACAGATTGTCATCAGATAGAGGTTTTGGCGAATAAGATACCGTCCAAGAACACCGATCATGCTGCCGCCCCTTTGGCTTTGCGGGAACGCAGATGGGCAATCCAATCAACTACCGGCAGGGTCCGCTCTGAATTAGCATATTTGATACCTAGAGCAGCCACAATTACATAAAGGATATTAGGAGCCCAAAGCCCATAGATCGGCGGTATTGCGCCAGATTCTCCCATGGAAACCCCCACAGAGAACATGGTATAGTACACTAAGAACAACCCCATGGAGAGGATCAAACCGTATTGCTGTTTCAACCCTTTGAAAACATAAGCAATGGGGATGGCAAACAGACCAAGAATTATACAACCAAACGGCAAAACCAACCGTTTGAAATACTCAGTATCCACCTTTCGATGGAACCGCGGCGCCTGAGATGGTGCCTTGGACGGATCTTCCCTGAGTTCAGCAAGCTGAGCAAAGGTCATGTCCTTGGCCTTCTCTTCCTTGAAATTAAAACCACCCAAGAGCATGCCGAGATCCAAACGAACAGAATATGTACCGAACTTGAGGATATTCAATTCGTCCTCATTCTGTCGGAAAATTTTCCCATTCTTGAAGACAATATCTACTTCCACGGTTTCTGGGTGATGAATGATCTGCGCACGAGGAGCTGTAACCACCACCGAACCATCTCTATTGGATTGATCACGAACAAAGGCATATTTCATCAAGCCTTTCTCGTTATCCACCTGCTTTGCATAGAAAGTGAATCCTGGAAATTCTTCATTAAAAACGCCTGCCTGCAATGTAAACTTTGAATGCGACCTAGCAAATTCATAAAGTTTTACTTTAAACATATCCATGCCCCATGCCAGACCCCAGAAAGATATGAAAAAGGTAAACAGGGTACAAAGAGTGCAGAATACAATCGGCGCAGGAAGCAACCGATACAAACTCACTCCGCTAGCTTTGAGTGCTGTCAGCTCATTGTCCGTAGACATACGCAAGAACGTCAGAAACACACTGAGCATAGTAGATATTGGCGTGATGAGTAGCAGAAAAAACGGAGTCAAAAAGAAAAACAGCTGAAGGATGTTAAAGAACCCAATGTTCTGCGAAAGAAAAAGGGAACGCAACTGTAGCATTCTGCCGATGAGGATCAACCCCATTAAGCAGGACACGGTCAAGCCGAACAGCTTGAACAATTCCATAAAAATCTGGCGATGGAGAATTTTCACCGGAGCTATCTAGTCCTGTTTATCCTGAAAGAATCGTTGAAGAAGCTCGACATCTTTAGGGCCGAGGTTAAAGCGCATGGCTGCTTCATCCAGCAATGCAGACAGGCTCTTTTCCTGGCTATCTTCCTGCATTTCGCTGATCCAGGCCACTGCTTTTCGCGTGAGTTCGCTCTGCGGCATGATCGTTGTCATTATAATCGGCTCCCTTGTGTTAATCAAATCACAGACGAAATACACCACCTTCCAAGGGGTTGCAAGACACGGTTTCTTACGTTAGCCCTCTACATGCTACCACTCATTTCATCGTAATACGAGGTTCTCATGGCATCATGGTACGTGGCGGTCATCCTTGGCATCGTCGAAGGTTTGACCGAATTTCTCCCTATCTCCAGCACCGGACATCTCATCCTTGCCGGACATATTCTCGGACATACCGGCCCCAAAGCCGAAACATTTGATATCGTCATCCAACTTGGAGCAATCCTTGCCGTAGTCGTCCTCTACTGGGAACGTTTCTGGGGATTACTCAAAACTGATCCTAACCGCCGTTTTTCCGGGCCCTACGGCATATATCTCCTCATCCTGACATCTATACCAGCCTCAGTAGTCGGCCTTCTGACCCATGATTATATAAAAGAATATCTTTTCAGCCCATTCACTGTTGCCTGCGCTCTGGCTGTCGGAGCTATCATGATCTTCATAGTGGAAGGCAAAGAGAAAAAAGAAACCATCACTTCACTGGATGAAGTTACCCCGCTCCTTGCGTTCGGCATCGGCTGCTTTCAATGCCTGGCACTTTGGCCCGGCTTCTCCCGATCCGCCGCCACCATAATGGGAGGCATGCTTCTGGGCGCCCGACGTACTGTTGCCGCCGAATACTCTTTCATTGCCGCTGTCCCCATCATGTTCGCTGCCACAGGGTACGACTTCCTCAAAAGTTATCACTTGTTCGAATCAGGCGACCTCATATTTCTCGCCATAGGGTTTATAGTTTCCTTTTTCTCCGCATGGTTAGCGATCAAAGCGTTCATTATTTTACTTGGCAAATTGACCCTCCGCCCCTTTGCTGTGTACCGTCTGGCGCTGGTTCCGTTGATCTTCCTGTTTTTGTAGAGAAAACTAAATTTCATATTTCCCAATTTTCCACTTGCCAAGTACAGAAAGTCGTTCTATACAGTCCTCCGCTTCGGCGAAACATCAGTGGCGAGGTAGCTCAGTTGGTTAGAGCATGCGGCTCATATCCGCAGAGTCGGAAGTTCAAGTCTTCTCCTCGCTACCATGACTAAAATGAAAGTCCGTGAAATCAAATAGATTTTACGGGCTTTCTTTTTTTGTTTTTTTCTAATGATCTCGGAATAGATTTCACGAACTAACCCCAATCAATGTACCAAGTGATTCCGTTCATTGCCAGTGACAGGAAAACTTGTACCCAAAGAGCCTTCCTACCACCATCATGCGCACAGAATCGGCCTCTATGCCTTATATGTTGGCCGATTAATGTCAGCAGCATCCTCGACCTGCTCTCGACCGCAATATGGAAAACTGTGATGACGGATAAGCAGCCGTTCGCTCCCAATCCCCCTCCAACCATGTCTTCAACGAAATGCGCTGAGAGCTCAGAGGTAGGCTCGTTACCCGTATTCTCGGCACTTTACCTTAAGCTAGTCTATCCTATCTATTCCATGTAAGGCACTGGAAGTAATCAGTACAATGATAGCAATACCGTTTATTAAACAATAGCCACTACTTTTGAGGTCCAACATGGATTTTGAATTTTCCCTCGTCCCTTATCTTGGCATCGTTACCTTTATAGCAATACTGCTTTATGTGTGGATCCACTACCGCCTTTCCTCCTTCAAGGAGCAACGGGTTGAACGCATAGAAGAACTAGTTAATGAGCCAGAAACGATTTCTTCCATGCCAACGGATGTCATGACCAACAAAGAGGAAAAACGGGAAAAGCGTAAAATGGTCAGAGGAGTGCGATCACGCTTCACCATTATCCAACGCGCTTTACTATTCTTTGCCATTACCTTCTGGCTAATCGCTCTCATTATTCCTTTCATTGGGAAATTGCCAACGACCATGATTTCCATACTGATGGCAGTCCTTACTGCCGTAGTCGGTATCGCAGCCAAACCTTTGGTGGAGAATATGATTTCAGGCATAGTGATCAGTTTTTCAAATCAACTTCGCGTTGGGGACACCCTCATGATTGATCAACAATACGGTACTGTGGAAGATATCTCCATCACCCATACCAAGATCAAGACATGGGACTGGAAACGCTATGTTATTCCCAACAGTCGCATGCTGACCAAAGAATTTACAAATCTCAATCTCAATGATTCCAGATTGTGGGCATACTTGGAATTCAACATTTCTTATGATGCCGATCTTGAAAAAGTTCGAGAAATAGCCACCAATGTAGCTACACTTAGTGAATACTACACATCAGACGAAGCCCCGCAGTTCTGGGTAATGCGCATGGAAAAAGAGTGTGTGGTATGCTGGATCGCTGCTTGGGCTGACTCTCCCGCAGAAGCTTGGAATCTCAAAAGCGATATGGCGGTAAGCTTAGTCAAGGCCTTGAAACAAGAAGGAATCCCAACACATGCCTCACATGTGGACCTTACTAGGGATAAGTAAAAGGCTTCATCTCAAGCAAATAGCGCAGAAATTCAGACCTATGGGTAGAATAAAAAAATATTATTTAACTACAAGTAGTAAGGCTGCATTTGTTTAGCCTCACTTTTGCGATAAGTGCCGAAAAGGGTTGCCAAAGAGTATATGCACCTTATATAGGTTTTGTCCGAATAGTTCTTTGAATGGGGGCGCACTGGTTTCGACGGGGATAGTTGAAGTCAAAGTCGCAGGTCGAGGTTGGTCGATGGCCTCGTTAAAATCGACCAAAAGATAATTGCAAACGACAATTACGACTACGCAATGGCTGCTTAATTGCAGAATTGCTACCTGACACCATAGCGTGTCACGATTCTCCCGCCGACGCCTTATACGCGGACAGAATCGTCAAAACTATAGGGCTAGCATAATAGGTTTGTTCTTCGCCTATAATGTGAAACTAAAGGGGAAATAATTCGGCGGGCGTCTGGCCCGGTGCAACCCGCCGACCGAAAACTTATTCCGGACCTAAACCTGTAGACGCTTTTACGGATCGTTCTCGGACGGGAGTTCGACTCTCCCCGCCTCCACCAGAGTTAGTTCTTTCTAATTCTGGAAAGCAGAGCCGCATCGATAGACTTGGTTTCACACAAAGTGGTGATACAAACGGAGTCTATCGATGCGGTTTTCTCGTGGCTCAATAGCCTCAATGAATAGCCAAAGATCAATGGACCCCAATAGTACAAACTGTCCCTGTTTCTATAACTAAAATAAAGCCCTTACGAGCATTTGCTCGTAAGGGCTTTATCTTTACCAAATATGATTGAACGCAAGGAAGCGTTATTCCACTGCGAAACCACCCACTGTTGTCTTTGGAGCTGCAGCCGGCTCTGGATCGGGGGAAGCTGCTTCAGCTATGGAGGAAGCTGTTGTGCCTTTGACTATCTTTGTGGCTGCTGCAACCATGCCACCAATATTAGCGAGATCAGCAGGAATAATCATTGTGTTATTTGTCTTTGCCAGATTGCCAAATTCATCGATGAATTGCTCTGCAACCTTGAGATTCATAGCTTCCTCTCCACCTGGGAGAGTAATCACATCAGCTACTTTTTGCAGCCCCTGAGCCGTAGCTTCTGCCACCAGCAAAATTTCCTGAGCACGCCCTTCGGCCTCATTGATGCGCTTCTGCTTCTCTCCTTCCGAAACCTGCATGGCTTCCATCTTCAAGCCTTCGGAACGATTGATGCGAGATTGACGGTCTCCTTCGGAAAGAGCAATTTCAGCACGCTTTTCACGCTCCGCTCTCATCTGCTGTTCCATAGCGACCATAACGCTTGAAGGTGGTGTAATATCCTTGATCTCGTAACGCATGACCTTGATGCCCCAGTCCTGCGCAGCTTCATCCACGGCAAGAACAACGGCTGAGTTAATGGATTCACGTTCCTCGAACGTCTTGTCGAGATCAATCTTACCAATAGCTGAACGAAGAGATGTTTGGGCCAGCTGCGACGCGGCTACGTAATAATTCTCAATACCGTATGCCGATTTCATGGCATCGCTCACCCGAATATAGAGCACGCCGTCAATGGTCACCGAGACGTTGTCACGGGTGATGCACGACTGGGCTGGTACATCCATGACCTCCTCCTTGAGACTGCGCTTATAAGCGACCTTGTCAATGAAGGGGATAAGAATATGCAATCCCGCCTGAATGGACTTGGAGTACTTACCAAGTCGCTCAATCACGAACTCGCTCCGTTGGGGCACAATGACAGCCGTTTTAACAAGGATGGTAATCAGAAGCAGTACAAAAATCAGTGCAGTTACCAACGAGGTCAAGGTTGCGGAATCCATATCAATTCTCCTTTTCAACTTTAAAGATATTATGATCTTCAGGAAGTCTGGAAACAATGCGAACCGTAGCACCTTCTTCTATTTGCTCGGTTGATTCTGCAAGCCAGAATGTGCCTTGAAATTTCACCCTTCCTCTTTGAGGTGGGTTAATCGATTCTACAAGCTCTGCCTTGGCACCGATAGCATGATCTTTTTCAGCTTCGTTATTAGACCCCGCCGTAGACCCGAGGAAAATAGGGGCCATAAATCGCCTCAGCAAAAGAAGCAGTGCAAGTGAAGATACACCAAAAACAACAAGCTGCATTTGCAGAGTACTACCAAAGAACGCAGTTGCACCGGCAATGAGAGCACCGACACCAAAGAAAATGACTATGAATCCAGGGGCCATCAATTCAGCAAGAATAAAACCGACCCCGATAGCTAGCCAGATTAGCCACATGATATTTTCAACAGAATTGAAATATTCCATATAATTCCTCCTTAGACTTCACTTGGTACAACCTTCACGTGGTTTTGTCGACAAAGTGCAAAGAATACTCACGAACTTTGCCTGAGGTAGTATGTTCGACACTTGTCAAACTTATGAACAAGTTTCTGTGACGACACGATCGGAGAGACAAAAACTTGGCAATAAATCTTAATCATTACATAAATTATGTAGTTTAATACTGCACTACTTTAAAACAATAGATGAGTATGAGGTTATTCCAAGATCAGTGTATGAAAATCGTATGCGATATGCTTATTAATAACCTGAGTCAGACAACTACTCATAGAGCAAGCACCGCCCTGCTTTCATAAAACGGTCAATAAAAAAACCATTCATATTGGAAACCGATCCATTGCGAATGAAACTATTCTATATGCGTAGGCGCCAAAGTTTATACTTAAAATTAATGACTACATTTCGAGTGGTTATAATTGATCCAAGATTATTATTGGGGTACTGTCTATTGTAATTTAACAATCTGAATAGTTAATCAACACCTGTTCAATTCGTTTTTGGGGATATAATGAAACGCTACATTTATTATCGCATCATGATAGCCGTCCTCATAATTATGGCTCTGGCTGGGTGTGGAGACTCGTCCCCCATATTAATTGGATTTTCTGGGCAATTAACTGGCCAGATGTCTGACTTGGGTGTTTATGGTAGAAATGGCGCAACCTTAGCCATTGAGAATATCAATAACACAGGAGGCATCAACGGGCATCCTTTAAAACTAATTGCCAAAGATGACATGAATACTCCAGACGGAGCGCTGCAGGCTGACTCCGAACTCATCGAAGCAGGCGTAGTTGCCATCATCGGCCATATGACCAGCTCCCAAACAGAAGCAGCCCTGCCGTTTGTCAGTGAACAGGGAGTGGTGATGATCTCACCCACCACCTCCAGCCCCAAACTCAGCAGTAAAACTGATTCATTTTTCAGGACCATGTCGGAAAACTCGAGCCAAAGTACAGAATTGGCCGAATACGCCCACTCTGCACTAGATATAAAAACAGTAGTGGCCGTGTCCGATATCGCCAACAAAAGTTACTCACTTTCATTTACAGGAAATTTTGAAAGTGTGTTCACCAATTACGGTGGCAAGTTGATACAAAAAATAACATACTCCTCTAATGCTCCTGAAATTTGGGATAATATAGCGCAATCAGTGAATGATCTTCAACCTGATGGACTGCTACTCGTCTGTTCCGCTCATGATGCTATTGCCATTGCCCAACGAATCCGCCCACAGGACTCTAAAATTCGTCTTCTTTCTGGAGCATGGGCCTACACTGATGAACTCATGAAATGGGGCGGTGATTATGTGGAAGGCATGATCTTTGTCATTGATTACGCGGCGGATAATCCCAATCCAGAATTTATCAAGTTCCGTGAATCTTATAAAAACAGATTTGGAAAAATGCCCAGCTTTGCTTCGGCGTTCACCTATGAAGCCGTTCTGGCACTTGCTGAAGGACTGAAAAAAAACGGCGGCTCCCACGAGGGACTTGCAGACGCGATGGCTCCCAGTAAAACCATAAATGGCGTAATAGGCCCATTCAAATTAAACGAATACGGCGATGTCCTGAGGAACATCTTCATTGTAACTGTTCAAAATGGCAATTTCAGAACAGTGGAAATGCGCTAAGCAACTTTTCCATTTTAATACAGAAAGATGAAAGAACACTCTTTACAACAACTAGTTCAACGGAATCTAACCAACTGGATGCTCATACCGAGCATCTGTCTCATCTTGTCGTTGGGCATATATGCTGCCTATGAAAAAAGTTATGATTTCGAAGCCAAAAACATCATCCTTACACAATCAATCAGCAAACATATAACCAATTACATCACTGATGCAGAATCGGCTCTCACTTCCCTTTCTCATAATATCACACGGTATGACCCATTTTGGTTCCACTGGGTCCTCAATAACTTTCTGCTTGCCTATCCTCACTATGAACGCCTGATTTATTTAGATAGCACCGGCAAAATCTTGGCGGCAGCCCCTCAATCAACATCACTTCTGGCTATGGGCGCACTTCTTGATGACACTACTGATAAAGCGATGGTCATCTCCGAGCCAACCATCTCTGCAGAAACACTCCAGCTTGTAATTTATATAGCTATGCGCTTGGAAAATAATAATGTTCTGCTCGGCGAACTCAATATGCAAGCGCTGCAAAACAACATGAAAGACTTGCTCCCCATGAACCAGGGGAGACTCATCCTGACAGATGCTTATGGAAACCTCATATCCCACCCAGATTTTAGCAGGGTCCTCACTCAAGATAATATTGGCAATATGACCATCCTGCGCGAATACAAAGAAGGCGTTCCCCGCACCACCATATACAAAAACAACGATGTTTATCGTCTTGGTACGATTTCCAAGATCCAGAAAACAGACTGGCGAATTATTATCTCAACTTCTGTTAAAGAGGTTTTTTTGCCCATTCTTTCGCCGCTTGCCGCCCTGTTGACCATAATCCTCTGCCTCTTTTTCATGTTCGCTCATTATCTTCAGTACAAATTACGTGACTCAGTCATCCAACCACTAGCCCACTTTACTGAAGCTATTGAACTAACTGCCAAGGGGAAATACAAAAAATCGCAAGAGACAGACGATCACTTTGTCGAATTGGCCATCATCGAACAAGAATTCGATAAAATGATCAGCAAAATCAATAGCCGCGAACAAGAAATTATTGAAAACGAAGAACGTTTCAGACAACTTGTCGAAAATATACATGAAGTTTTCTGGATCAATGACACAGCAGAAAGCCGTTTCCTTTATGTTAGTCCTTCATATGAGATGATTTGGGGCCGAACCCGAGAATCCCTATACAACAATCCAGAATCGTTCTTCCTGGCCATTGATCCGGAAGAACGCTTTCGTGTCCTAGAAGCATTCAGCAGCCTTCAACGGGAAGGCAAAATTGTGGATGAAGAATTTGCCATAATCCTCCCGGACTCCAAACGTCGCTGGATCAGAGCGCAATCATACCCTGTGTACGACGACAAAGGCACCCGAGTACGAATTGTGGGAGTTGCTGAAGACATCACAGAACGCAAGGCAATTCAGAATGCTCTCATGAAAGCCAAGCAGGATGCAGAAAGTGCTAGTCAGGCCAAGACTGAATTCCTGACCAATATGAGCCACGAATTACGTACACCGCTCAACGGCATCCAAGGCATGCTCCAACTGACTCAGGGGACTCCGCTCAACCCAGAACAGGCCGACTATATTGAAACAGCCCTGAGTTCGAGTAAAGTACTGCTCAATGTCATTAATGACATCCTCAACATTGCCCAAATCGAGGCAGGAAAACTCATCCTGCACCCACAACTTTTCTCACTCCACGAAGTCCTTGAAACTATCTTCAAATTCTTCAAGTTTTCTACAGATAAGAAGAATCTGAAACTCTCCATGGAAATAGAACCGGGAATCCCTTCCTACCTTATTGGTGACGATGTCCGTATCCGACAGATACTCTTCAATTTAGTAGGTAATTCACTAAAATTCACCGATGAAGGCAGTATTGATGTCAACATCAAAGCGCTGCCCATTAGCCGTGCGCCCGGTACTATGGACATTTTGTGTACAGTCAAAGACACGGGCATCGGTATTCCGGAAGAAAAAATAGCGTATGTATTTGAGTCATTCACCCAGGTTGATGGTACCTACACGCGCCGTTATCAGGGCACAGGGTTGGGACTTGGCATTGTTCGGAGCCTCGTAGAGTACATGAACGGCTCAATTGTCGTAGACAGCGAAGAGGGCTTCGGAACGACCATATACGTGACGCTGCAAATGAGTATTCCGACACATGACCATGTTCCAAACGAATCCACTATGGAAACAACCAAGCCACTCGACAAATCCTTGTCCATTCTCATTGTCGAAGATGACCAGGTCAACCAGATTGCAATCAGTCGCATGTTAGAAAAAATGGGACACATTTCAACTTGTGTCGGCGACGGTCAAAAGGCCATAGACGTCCTCAAAAAAGAGAGCTTTGACTGTGTATTCATGGACATTCAAATGCCGATCATGGATGGTATCGAAGCGACAAAACTTATCAGAACTTCCATGGATATGGTAAAAGCATCCGCGGTCCCGATCATTGCCCTAACGGCTCACGCCATGCCAGAGGATAAAGAGAAATTCCTCCAGGTGGGCATGAACGATTACCTTTCCAAACCTGTCACCTTCGATCATCTCACAGCGGCATTGAATAGGCTGAAATAAAAAAAGACCTTGGCAGTTAACCAAGGTCTATATTTACTTCTTATTCGTCTACCACTTTGATCGTCCAACGGGCATATAAAAAAATTCTACCCGCCGATTAACTTTCTTGTTCGCTTCTGTGGTGGAAGGCAAGATGGGCTTTGCACTAGCATATCCTACAGCCTTCATTCGTTTGGCCTGGATGTTTGAGTGTTCTAAAACAAACCGCAAACAAGCAGCAGCTCTCGCCGCAGACAGTTCCCAGTTTGAAGTAAAGAGCTTAGATTCTGGCTTCTCTCCATCTGTGTGTCCACGAATAATCAAATTGAAGTCCTTGGACTCCATACCTTCGATTACAACAGTCATGGCCTGCTTAGCCCCATCAGACAGCTGTGCCGCACCTTTAGCAAACATAACACTGTTATCAAAACGTAGCATGACACCAGACTTATCACTGCTCACACGCGCCATGCTGGAGAGATCTTTGGCTCGGATAAATTTCTTCAAACGAGCACCTAGTTCGACTATTTCGCGGTTTTCACGAACACTTCGTCGCTCCTGAAAATTAGTTTCCGCATAAGGAGCAGCCAAAGCACTAGGATCATCTTCCTGAACACCTAGAGCCTCCTGTACAGACCCCATCATAATCCGAAAATTGGTAACATCCTGATTGGTGAAGGAAAGAAGAAGTACGAAAAAACACAGCAGCAAGGTCACCATGTCAGCAAACGTCGCCATCCACGCTGGAATACCCTCTTCTTGCGGTGGTGGTTCGGATTTTACTCCACCAGATTGTTCTTCAACAACGTCTTCAGCCATACTACATCACCTTACCATGCATCTCGCTGTGGCATGTGGAGATAAAATTCAACACGTTGGTTTTTTTGACGATTCTCTTCTGTATCATTAGGAGCTGCCGGACGAGTATCAGCATAGCCGACCGCTTTAACGCGGTTAATTTCGATATTGCCCTTGTTGACTATATAATCAAGTGCCACTGCAGCCCTCGCTGCTGACAGTTCCCAATTGGAAGGGAATTTTTCCGATGTAATGGAACGGTCATCCGTATGCCCACGAACCACCAGGTTAAGCTTGTAGTCCTTCAGTACTTTGATCACATTATCCATAATCCGCTCCGCATCCTTGGACAACTTAGCTGTCCCAGATTCAAACATGGAAAATGAATTAGCACTAAAAATGACACCATCGCGATCGGCTGTAACGCCGGTCCCCTCTTTCAGCTTCACGTCTTCATCTTCCAATAGGGACTTGATACGCATAACAACGCCGAGCAACAGGCGTTCGTCGTGAGATATTCTCGAAGCCATTTCCTGTGTGGATGAACTAGTATTGAACATAGCCAAATCATCTGAAACGGCACGCACTTCCTTAACGCCGAATGCCCCCCTGATGGACCCAAGAGCGTCTCGATACTTCTGCTCGCTCTGTTCAGCAAAGGATAGGAGGAGAACAAAAAAACACAACAAAAGAGTCACCATATCGGCGAATGTTGCCATCCACGCAGGTAGCCCTTCATCGCCCGGTGGTTCCTCTGGCGGTTTTCGTTGTATTTCTTCGGCTTCGGCCATGGATCAACCCCGTGCTTATGCTGATTGTTCGCGCATTGCGGGGGACAGGAACGCCTGAAGCTTTTCGTTGACCACCGTAGGATGATCGCCACGCTGCAGGGACGAGACACCTTCGATCATGATCTGCATAAAAAGTGCGTCCTCTGAGGATCGTTCTTCCAATTTTGTAGCAAGCGGCAGAAAAACACAGTTAGCCATTACCGCACCATAAAAAGTGGTGAGGAGTGCAACCGCCATGGCTGGGCCAATAGAAGAAGGATCAGACAGATTGGAGAGCATGTTGACCAAACCAATAAGGGTACCGATCATTCCAAATGCCGGCGCCATGGCTCCCATCCCCTTAAAAACAGACTGCCCCTGACGATGGCGCTGTTTCATGAACTCCAGTTCAATCTCCATGACGGAGCGCACCAAGGACTCGCTGGAGCCATCAACAACAAGCATGACACCTTTTTTAAGGAATTCGTCCTCAATGGGAACCTTTTCCAGAGCAACCAAGCTTTCCTTGCGCGCAGTATCTGCCAAAGAAGTTATCTGCCGGATGGTCTCTTGCGGATCACCGGATTTAAACAACAGTGTTTTGAGCCCAACCTTGATGGTACCGATAACAGTACTCATAGGAAACATGACAAATGTTACCGCGAAGGTGCCGCCAATAACAACTACAACAGATGGGATATCGACAAACCCCGCTGCATTACCACCCATAAAAATAGTGGCAATAACAAGTCCGAACGAGCCCACGAGACCAATAAGAGTTGCAATATCCATAAGCTATCTTTTCTTTTTTTTGGCTGCTGCGCCAATTTTCACTTCATCATTATCATAATAAAAGTACACGTCTTCAAGGAAATCATCCACCTTGAGATACGCGGAACCAATACTAATCTCTACACCAGGCTTAACCACACCCGTCACTAGCACCTTACAATCTGTCAGGCGCTCTGACCTATAAATACCTTCCCACAACTTGACCTTGAGCTTTTTTAGCAAAGCCAATTCTTGGACAGCGGACTTTAGCTTAGGTTCAAACTCCAGCCTGTGATCATCATCCTTATTCAAAAGCTTCTCATAAGAAGCAATCTTTCCATGTAGCTTTTTAATACGGCGATTATACTCCCCATCCTCATATAAGAGCATAGGATCATAACCTACAACCAAGGATGTATCTGTATCCAGTCCACCACCCAATTGTTCACCGACAAAAATATAATTATGGCTGTAATACTTGCCGCCGGTAAGACGGCCCCCTACTGCTAATCGATTGCCTGCATAGACAGTGCTATGCATCAGTGCCCCTTTAACCATCACATCTTTTTGCGCCTTGAGGGTGCCAAATTCGCAATAAGACGCTTTGATGGAACCGGCAGATTCGACAAAGGCTTCCTTGCCGCCCTTGACCCCTCCACGACAATTCAATGAATGGGTCGCTTCAACCCTTGCACCTTCAACCTGCCCTTGAACGGCGACTTCTCGCCCCCGAACGTGGAACCCAGCGCGAATAGCTCCACCAATAGTCAAATTTCCAATGAAATTGAGATTGCCCGTATGGAAATCGACATCACCGGGGTAGGTCAGGTTGCGCCTGACAACAATCTTGCCATCTTCATACATGACACAACCGTCAACTGCTGCATACAGAGTGTCCGGTGTGTTCTTCCTCAATCCAGTACCACGTCCGGCAGGAAACACCTTTTTATCATATATAAACCGAGGCTTGGCGCGAGCTGCATCCTCGACACTCAACTCTTCCCATTGTGCGAGAGGAGCACCAGCCTCAACATTCTGAATAACGTTCAATTCATAATGATCAACGCTACCATCATCCTGCTCTTGAGGGTGGAGGTTATCCATATCCAAATCCGGATCAAAATGGTGATTCAATAAAAACGGCACGCTTCCTCGAAGAACTGAAGTTATTTGCAACTGAAAAATATCGTATATCAAAAAGCACAGAACTCATTAAAATTATGAACTTTTTTTAAGAATTGAAATCATAGTTTAATTCATGCCTACAGTCAATTGCTTTAGAAATATTGATAATTATACGCCATTTACACAAAATCTTTATATACCCTAAAGAAATGGGCAAAGTTACCGATAAAATAATCGTACAAGGTCAACTAGGTTTGGAGGATTCGTGCAACACCAGGGAGGGAGACCATGAACATCCTCGATATCAGCAATGATGTGAAGCAGAGCATACGTTCGGAGAACGTCGCGACTGCTGAGGCCATGGACAGATCTGTCCGCAGCAACGCCGAGCCCACTGGGCCCGATGCTGTTCAAAGGCAGGACAGTGCCCAACAAGACAAACAGTCGCAACAATTTACCCGGGAAGAATTGGAGACACTCATCCAAGAAGCTGAAGAGCACCTGGCAAATAATGACGTGAAGCTCAAGTTCAACGTCAGCGAAGAAGACGATGCTATCCAAGTTGAAATAGTGGACAGCACCGGAAAAACCATTCGCAAGATTCCCGAAGACGATCTCTTGAAACTTTCCAAGTCCTTAAAGAATTTGGAACGAGGCTTCCTCGACAAAGTTTCCTAGAAACAGTTCCGCCGACTCGACATTTCCGCCCCCGCCTTTCAGGTAGGGGGCGTCTTCCGCATTGTAAAATCTAACAGCCTTGCCAAATCCCCTTCTGCTAGTGCATAAAGAAGTTAGAGAATGTCCCACTAAGGGAGGAATCATGTCTGACATCAGCATTTCAGCAAACACACCACTTGCCATGGCCATGGAACATTCAGCTTCAGGCAATGAAGCTACAGCCGACACCGCTGGTACCGTGTTATCCGGCCATAATCCAGAAGGTGCGGACAGCCAGGAACAGACAGTTGCGGGGACGGAAGTTGCCTCCCGAACATCTGACTACATGGGGACTGGTCCGGACTGGAGTTCTACCGGCACTGACAACGAATTCGCCAAGATCATCCAAACGACTCTAAACGACGGCATGGGCTCCATAACGGATAGACTCGTTTAACCCAATATACAGCGCATAAAAAAAGGCTTCGTCTTACGACGAAGCCTTTTTTTATTTTCATTATCAGCAGCTTACCACTGCTTGTTACGCTGAGCTTCCAAAGCAATTTCCTGCTCTTCATAGGAGTCAAAACCGGCATGACGCATAGCATCGAACACAGTATGATCCCAATCCCAGCTCGCGTAAATGACCGGCTTGTGGAAAACGCCGCGGAACTGTTCCATCTCCTGACGGTAGAACTCTTCCTTGGGGGTCTCCATGTGCTCACGAAGCTGCTCGCTGAAACGATCCAACTCGCCTTCGTACCATTCCATGAAGTCCTCAGGGGACTTGTATTTCTTGAGAATATGACCGTAGCTGTTCTTTTCAAGAAGCTCACACAATTTTATCATATGCTGCTTCTTAAGCCAGGAACCAAGCTCACGGGTCTTGATATTCTCAGCTTCGACAGCCGCCATGTCAAACTTGGTCTGATGATACGTGTCCGGGACAACCGATGCGGAGACAATGCCAGCAATGGCAACCAATCCGCGCAGAATGACTGAGTTGGATACACCCTGGCCGCAGAAACCAACCTTCTTGCTCACTTTCTGACCAGCAAAGATGGCAGACAAAATGGCCCAAACCACTGCCGGATCTTCTTCGTCATAGATATGCTGGAGAGAAGCGTTATCGCGGTCGGTCGCCAGAACCATCTGAGTCATATCATTGGAACCGATAGAGAACCCGTCGACTTCCTTGAGAAACTCCTTGCAGAGCACCGCGTTACTCGGAATCTCGGCCATCAGAATGACCTTCAGATCATCGCGACCAGACTCAAGGTTGTGCACTTGCTTGAGGTAGCGCTTCATGGAACGAGCTTCTTCCAAAGTACGGACAAATGGGAACATGATGGACAGATTCTTACTACCGTAAATGCCACGAGCCAGTTTAAAGGCTTCCAACTCCCAGTCATGGATATTACGGGAAACACCGCGATAGCCGATCATCGGGTTGTCTTCAAAAGCCTCAAAGAGTGAGCCGCCGAGAAGGTTCCGGTACTCATTGGATTTGAAGTCAGTGGTTCGATAGACAATATTCTTGCCATAGAAGGCCATGGCAAAAAGTGCCAAGCCCTGAGACAAGGTCTGAATATAATTTTCTTTACCAGTGGTGTAACCGCGAGACTCAAGGATGTGACGGATACGATCAGGCAGAGTCGCCATCTCGTCCATTTCAGACTTGAGTCCCATCTTGAGTGCCACTTCCTCACGCAGGGACGTGATCTTGTCGATGTATTCCAGAACCGCAGGCTCTTCTTCAGTAATGCGAGCAACGTAGCCGGCTACAATCTGCTCGTGTCTCATGCGGATTTTCCACGACTCGGTGCGCGGCTCAGGCATGGTTTCCAACACATCGTGATAGCCAAGAATAACGGCCACATGGGCTTCCAGATCAATGGAAGTCTTAAGCACGTCGAGGCGTTCTGTTGCCAGAGCGATATGGTCGTCCAACTTGTGGTCCATTTCACGCAACTTGCGGTGCATGGCCAGAACTTCGTCAGTGGAACGAGCGCCTTCCTGTTCAGCCAGCTTATCCATTTCCTTGGACAAACCAGTGATCATACCAACGTATTCACGCAGCTTGAGCGGCATCTGAATAAGGCCGTCAGCCAACTGTTCGCGCATGACCTTGGTCAGGCGTGTGTCCATTTGCAAGAGCTTTTCATCGACCAAGTCGTTGAGAACATCCTTATCGTATGCCTCAAGCGCCATGGGATGAACGCCGATATTGCCGAGCATGAACTCAGCACGCAGCAGGCCGACTTCAAAGTCGGGGACATTACGCAGTCGGGACAGGAATAATGCCTGGCCCACATCAGCCAAGATCAGGCCAACTTTGGTTTTTGTTGCAGGCAGATCAGCGACATTAATTTCGCCGCCCACTTCAACCAGAGGAAGTTCACCGCGATAAACCTTGCCTCGGGAGCCATCAACCGTGATGGACTGCCCTTCCAGGGAGCGGAGAGCTTCGATGCGCTGAATACCGATGATGGCGGGGATGCCCAGTTCACGAGATGTAATGGCTGCGTGACTGGTGTCACCGCCTACGTCTGCGAGAATGGCGGAAGCGATACGCATGCCGGGAACCATGTCCGGGTCAGTACGCTCGGCTGCCAAAATATCGCCTTTGTTTATCTTATTCAGTTCCAAGGCAGAGCGAAGGTACTTGACTGTACCCTGGCCAGCACCACGAGAGGCGCCATTGCCCTCAAGGATAACTTCAGCAGAGTCAACAGCCTTCTTGTCCACTTCAAGACGACGCATGAAGATGGTGTCAGGGTGATGTTCGAAATCTTCATTCCAGCGAGTTTCCGGACGAGCCTGAACGAACCAGAGGCGATCGGTCTTGTCGATGCAGAACTCGGTGTCCATGATCATGTCTTCGTACGCCTTTGAAATTGCGCGTACGCCTTGGGCAACGGTTTCGGCCTGAGCAATGGAAAGCGCCCAGCGAGTGATTTCGTTGTCTGCGACTTTGACTACATGAGTGCCGCTACCGTCTTCTTTGTAGACGATCTTCTTTTCCTTGCATCCCATGTAACGAATGACAACTTCCTTGCCGCCCTCTCTCTGGAATACATAAAATTTGTCAGGAGTTACCATGCCACCCACGACAGCTTCACCAAGGCCATAACTGGCATCAATGGAGACAAGGTCGTTACGATCTGTGCCGCGACAGCCTGTAGCTGTATCTGCGCTGAATGCGGTACCGGAAATAACCGGATTAATCATGCGCATGAGGCATACAGAAAGAGAGGTGTGTTCGATGGCCCACTCTTTCTTGGCGTTCTCGGCAATGGAATCGTCACCCGTTTCCTCGGCCTTATGGATGGCATCAAGGATCGCTTCACGACGATAAGTCATGGAGCGGAGGTTGTAAGCGGAAGCACAATCCCAGTGGTAAGCTTCAAGACAAGTGTTTTCGCCAACGATATTCAGGTAGGTATCCTGCAAACCGGCGAATGCCTTCTTGCGGCTATCCTCGCCAGCAGCGGAGGAACGCACTGCAACAGGCACGTCATCCATGCCTGCTTCCTGGCAAATGGACTGGTACGCGCGTTTGACTTCCTTGCCAATTTCCTTCGGGACTTCGACAGAAAGAATGGCGGACTGCACCAGAACGGAGCGCATGCGGAGCTGGTCAATACCTTCAGGGGAGGTAGCGAAGCCATCTACTACATTATTAATAAAGGTACGCAGTTTGATGGGAGTGCCGGATTGTTTTTCCGATTGTTCACGAATCCTCTTTCCAACTTCGCGCACGAAGTTCTGGAGATATTCTGTATCCTGGTTCACCTCATCGGAGTTCCAGTCTATCTTATTATATTCTTTATCTACCGTGGATCGAACAACAGCTGCGTTGACCTTGGTATCATCCAGAATTGTATGAAAAGCGTGAGAAGCAATTGCCCTGAATTCCGGGGCCCGAATGCCAGGAACCTGGCTAATAATGGCGGTGTTGTAATTCTTGCCACCAACGAGCAATTCAGCTTCTTCGCCTATTGCTTTAATGTCGGCTCCATTTAGTACCAGGTTCTGCTTGAGCTTTTCTACCTTACCCGAAGCCTTGGCCACTTTGGCCGGCTCCGTTTTCTCAGCAGTCTTTTTCTGGGTCTTGGCCATTGCATCCTCCAGGAAAGTTTCATAAGTCCGACGTCATTTCTACCAGCCGGGCCACGGGTACATTACTTTCTATTATGGGTGAACAATAAAGAACAATCTCAACTCTCTGGGGATACCGCTTACAGGGTATTACGCTACGAAGTCAATTAAACTATTGGTCCTACCACTGGACAAATTGTTACCACTTTTGCGTCCCATCCTTCTCCAAAGCAAGCATCTGTCTAATCGGAGTTGATGCAAAAGAATAAAGGCCAACGCACGATTATCGCACGTTGGCCTTATCTATTTCAACTCACTCGTTCAACGAGGATGGACTAATCCTATTTGGACCAATCCATTGCTAGAATGAATTTTATTTACATTTTCTGACCGCAATTCGGGCAGAAGTTGCTATCTTCACCCGGTACTTCAAGCTTGCATGTGGGGCACACACCGGCAGCGGGTCCAAGTTCAACAATCAACTCGCCTTCGACCACCGGGACCATCTTCTTGTCTTCGGTATAATTACCAGACTTGACCACACGACGGACCGTGGCATCCACAGTGGCCACTACAGCCTTTTCCTGCTTCATGATGGAGATGTTGAACAACTCTTCCCCTGCCTTAACCTTATCGCCAGGACGCACATGGGTGACCCAAAGATCACCATTGCTGGGTGAACCAACATGGTAATCATTGGTGGGATCAGCCATCTCGGTGGCATCCTTGGAACCGGAATCCGGCTCAGCGACCTTGACTTGATGGCTCATGATCTCGGAATCTAACTCATAGCGAACAACGGCCATTCCATTTTCATCAGGCTCGGAGATGTCGAGAATGCGCATCCGGTGTGGCTTGTTGCATTTACCTTGGAAGTGCAAAACTTCGCCTTTGATCAAACCTTCGAACCAGACATCTACAGGCAAGTTGTTGATGTTGCCGTATTTCTCACAGAATTCGATGGTTGTAATCGCATCGCCAGGATGATTGAGATACATAACGAACTCTTCATCAGAGGGCTGACGATGGAGACGCGCCTTGAGGGCTTCCATCTCTGCTGTAAGATCAACATCCTGCAAAGTGGTAAGCGGGGATTCTTCTGTGCGCTCAGCAATAGCGGTCTTCCACCCTTTGCCAAATGCGGATTGGTAAATCCAATCTTCTGGGAATCCAAGCGGCAATTTACCAAACTTACCGAGCAACAGATTTCGGAAAGCGTCATTGGAGTCACGATACAGATCGAGACGCGCTTCCCTTTCCAGTGGAGTCAGATCCTCTTCTTTGCACAGGTTCATAATATCAAGGATATTGAGCAGTCTGCGCACCTCACGCTCACCGCCGCGCTTGTACGCGCCAGTTACGCCAAGGAAGGCGGTATTCCAGGTAATCTGGGAACCGGGTGTCACATCATGATAACGAACGAGCTTACGCGTGCCTTCCAGGAACTTGAGCATGTAAGGCAGCAGCTTGATGTAGCCCTGCTTAAGCGCGCCTTCCTGAGAGGAAGAGGTCGCGCCGCCCGGCATGCCATGACGAACCACGTCATGGTCGATTCCCTGAAAATAAGGAGCAGTGTAACGATCGTAATACGGCATGATCTGCTTGAGCTTGAAATTGGTCGCCCGGATCATGTCTTTATCAAGATGGGTCTTCAGACCGATCTCATCTTCAATGTAAGCCGCGGTTGAAAGCACTTCACCCTGACCATACCAGCGCACCGCTGCACCGACTGCCACATCAACAATGTGCGCACCAGCTTCGGCGGCTGCGCCCATCGTCGGGACAAACAGGCCGTCGGTGTAATGGCGATGGGAATGGATGACCAGTTCGGGGTACTTTTGGGAGATGGCCCCAATGAGCTCCCGCATGAACCTGGGCGGGCAGACGCCAGCCATATCCTTGAGACCAAGGATAAACATTTTCTGTGCTTGCTTCTCGCTTACTCCAGCCACATCGGCACACATTTTGACGATCTGGTCGGTGACATTCACATAGCGAGCAACATCAAAGCCCTTTGCCCATGACAGGGAAATGGCAGGCTCAAAGATATTCTTATTGGAATGAAGAGCAACCTCAGCAAAAGGACGCATATTTTCAATATGATTCAGGAAATCAAAACAACGGATAACATCATAATGTTCGTTGATCATCTCACCGGTCATACGCATCACGTTCTTGGGCTGCGGCTTGTAGCCAAGCACATTGGTGGAACGGATAAGAACCTGCTTGAGCGTCTGGGGCGCAAACTTATTCCACTCCGCCGCTTCGGTGAACGGGTATGTCATGTTAGCAAGCATGGCCACATGGAAATGGGCTCCACCGCCATTCTCCAGAGAGAAGAAACCACACTTATCAAGATTCGGCCCGATGATGGCATCCTCGGCCATGCGGAATCGGTTACCCGAGTTGGACTGCGTGATGTCACGAGTGGTGGTATCCGTCATGTGAATGATGCCAGCCTCTCGATCACTGCGCAGCGTGTCCAGAATAGTATCACGATCCATGCCACGAACAATGCGCGGCTCAAACCATGTGGAGACCTTCGGAGGTTCGGCCAGCTCGAAACGGCCTACTCGCTTGTCCTCGCGCCCACGATACTCACCCAACTGGACATACTTATTATAACCAAGGGCGGAGATCTCGGCCACCAGACGGGTCAGACGGAAAGAGTTCGACTCACGATCAGAGTAATCCATGAGTTCCGCATAGTTCTGGCGAACAAAATTGGTATCATAGTTTGCTTCAACAAACTTGGGATGATCAATAATCTTGCAATGGAACGGGATGGTCGTCTTGAGTCCGCCGATCATGTACTCACGCAATGCGCGCTTCATGAGGGCAACAACCTTGTTCCATGAGTTGCCGTAAGCAATCAGCAGAGAGGCTGCCGAATCATAGTTGGACGGGAAGCGATAGCCATCACCGATACAGGAGTCGATACGGATACCCTGACCACCGGGAGAGACATAGCGGGTTATGCGTCCAGAATTAGGCTCGAAATCCTTTTGCGGGTCCTCACAGTTAATTCTGCACTGGAACGCCCACTGGTACGGCTTATTCTTCTCCTCGGTGAGACGAAGTTCTGCGCCAAAAGCAATGGCGATCTGCTCTTCCACCAAGTCAATACCATAACGGCATTCAGTGATGCCGTGCTCCACCTGGAGGCGAGTATTGACTTCGATGAGATATGGAACACCTTCTGCGTCCACGAGAAATTCCACAGTAGCGAGAGAATAATAGCCAACAGCGCTTACCAGCTTGCGGGAATACTCTTTCAACTGGGCACGAAGCTCCGTGGTGTAATTGGGCCACGGAGACGGTGTGATTTCGATAAGCTTCTGGTGGTTACGTTGTACCGAGCAATCTCGTTCGTCAAAGCAAAAGACGTTGCCGTACATGTCAGCTACGACCTGAATCTCGATATGACGAACTGATGTCAAAAGCTTTTCCACATAAAGACGCGGATTACCGAAAGAGGCCTGTGCCAAAGCGGATGCCTTGGAAAAAGCGTTTTCAAGGTCTTCCTCTTTATAGACCTCATAAATACCGCGGCCACCGCCGCCGCCTTCCGCTTTAAGCATGACAGGGAAGCCGATTTCCTTGGCGATTTCACGCGCTTCAGGAATGGAAACCGCTCCCTCGGAACCGGGGACAACCGGAACGCCCTGCTCTTGTGCAAGTTTGCGAACGGCCACTTTATTACCCAAAGTTCGCATGGGCTCCTGCGGAGGGCCGATGAAAATAATGCCCGCTTTCTTACATTTAGCGGGAAAGGAATCATCCTCGGAACCGAATCCCCATCCGGGGTGAATTGCTACAATACCGCTGGCCTTGGCCTCACGGATGACCCTGTCCAAATCCAGATAGGCGCGAGGATCGGCACCGAGCATAAGCAGCTCGTTTGCACCGGAAGAAGCCGGAGAAGTTTTATCGACGTCAGTCGCGGTCATGACCGCTTTGGCGTTAAACATCTCGGTTATGGAACGACAAATACGGCGGGCCGGGATACCCCGGTTAGCCACTAAAATTCGCTTCCCTTTAACTTCTTCGAGCACCTGTTCAAAGGACTTCGGCTGCATGGATATCACTGATCTCCTTGGCAAAAAAGTAGAAACCCCACCTCAAGTCGTCGCTTAAACAATCGCGACAGACCTATTGAGGCGTAATAGAACCGGAGAAGAGCACCTCTTCCCCTTCCGTGTGGCGAACAATAAGCCCGCCTTCCGGTGAAATACCTATGATTTCGGCTTGATAAGTAGAACCCTCTCTCTCATTAACCAGAATAGTTCTGCCCATCCATGCCAAATGGCAGGACAGTGCCGAAACAAACTGGGAAGGTTTCAACTCGCCGAGCAAGACTACATACAGACTTTTCCCATGACTTACAAGGGCTCGCCATAGGGCCAGAGGCCCCGGAACCGGTGGATTTGTACGCAGAACACCGGCCTCCACCGAACGATCTTCGCGCATTTTAGAATCCGGCGGAGACTCCACCAGATTGATCCCAAGCCCCAGAATATCGACTCCTGCGCGCTCCTCAATAAGCATGCCGCCCACCTTTCGTTCAGCATGGAGCAAATCATTGGGCCACTTGATCTGCACTTCCGCGCCTAGCGACTTTACACCAGAAGCAATCAAATGCCCGCACAGCAAGGAAACAAGGCCTCCATACTGCTTGGCCCAATCTCCTTTGGACGGCCCTTCTGGCAAAACAGCAGACACATGTAGATTGCCAGGAGATGAAACCCATGGACGGCGAAGTTGCCCCCGTCCACTGGATTGCTCAACCGCAATAACCGCGCCCCACTTTGGAAGCATATCAGATTCAACCAGGTAACGAGCAACTTCCATTGTGGAAGAGCATTTACCAACGATGACTATCGTTGTTTCATTCTTAAGGTTAGCTTTAAGAAATCGACCGGAGTCAGTTTCAACACTCTCACTCCAAGCACCGCATCGCTCCAATTCATCTTTCCAAATTGGAGAAATTGCGGTGAGGTCGTCCAATCCAGTAGGCTCACACAGCCCTTCTAAGCCGGATTCCCATAGAAATATTCCAGGTGGCAGCATGGGTTACCTTATGTTAATAAATACCGATGAATGTTTATCTAGCTGGCGGCGCTGTCCGTGATCTGCTCATGGGAAAGCCCATTGCGGACCGCGATTACCTGGTCACTGACACGACCAGAGAAGCGTTTATGGAACGTTTTCCCAACGCCCAAGAAGTGGGTAAGGCTTTTCCGGTTTTCCTGCTGAACAGGCTGGAATTCTCCTTTCCACGTGGCACCACCGTCCAAGAAGAATTAAGGTCCCGCGACCTGACTGTCAATGCGATCCTCCTAGCCGAAGACGGCTCGCTCCATTGCCACCCGAACGCTCTGGAAGACATGCACAACCGCAAGCTGCGCCCCGCATCTCCCCGGGCATTGCACGAAGACCCACTCCGAGTTTTCCGGGCCGCCCGATTCTGGGCCCGATTCCCGGACTTTACTCCTCATGAGGAGCTGCTGAAGGCCATGCGCAGCGTCGCCGATGAAAAGCTTCTGGAAACGGTGGCCCCTGACCGTATTGGTACCGAAACTCTCAAAGCTCTCAGCGCCGCCAAACCTGGCAACTACCTTCGTCTCCTGAGTCAAACGGGCTGCCTGGAGCCATGGTTCACAGAATTCGAAGAAGGCCGAAATATCCCTGCAGGCCCACTACCCTACCACGACACTGACGTCATGGAGCACACCTGTCGCATCATGGATTGTTTGGCTGGCAATCCCATGGCATCCTGGATGGGCATGTGCCATGATCTCGGCAAACTTCGCACCGATGAAAAGCTCCTGCCCAAACACCACGGGCACGATAAGCGTGGAATTGAAATGGTTAAAGCTATCGTGAAGCGGCTACACATATCTAACTTACACATGACTGCAGGCGTCATGGCAGCCAAGTGGCATATGATAGCGGCTCGGTACGATGAACTCCGTGCAGGAACTCGCGTGGATATGCTCATGGCCCTTCATTTGACCAATACCTTTGATGACTTCTTCAAGGTTGTTGAAGCGGACCAAAACAAGAATTTTCTTGAAGCGGCTCACAAAGACCTCTCCATTATCCTGCCCATATCCCTGCCACTCAAATTCAGGAATCTTAGGGAAAAATCAGGCAAGATGCTCAGAGAATTACGTGCTTCCGCACTGGCTAAGCAGACAAGATAAACCAAGCGACGAAGCGGGCTGCCATAGGGATTATAATTGAAAAGAGATTGTGGTACATTACGCTACGACAATAGATATTAATTGCACCGAAAACATGGAGATGCTTATGCGGCTTGTCACCCGTTCCGATTTCGACGGCCTTGTTTGCGCAACCCTGCTCAAACAGCTCGACATAATAGATGATTACCTGTTTGCCCACCCCAAAGACCTTCAGGATGGCAAAGTCGAAGTTACCAAGAAAGACGTCTTGGCAAATGTACCTTACGTCGAGGGATGCGGCCTCTGGTTCGATCATCACACCAGCGAAAAAGACCGTCTGGGTGACATTGAATTCGAAGGAGAAAGCAAGCCTCTTCCGAGTTGCGCACGAGTTATTTACGAATACTACGGTGCAGATAAATTTCCGGACCATTTCAAGACCATGCTGGACGCGGTAGACAAAGTGGACTCGGCTGATTTGAACAAAGATGACATCATGAACCCCAAAGGATGGATTCTGCTCGGTTACGTCATGGATCCCCGCACAGGGCTAGGCCGCTACCGTGACTACCGCATATCAAACTACCAACTCATGCTCGACATGATCGAATACTGCCGCACCAAAACCGCCGAAGAGATCATGGAAGTCCCGGACGTTAAGGAGCGCATCAGCCGATACTTTGCAGATCAGGATTCATTTATTCAGATGCTCAAGGATAACGTTACAGTATATGACAACGCCATGATCATTGACCTCCGCAGACAGGAACAAATCTATTGCGGCAACAGGTTTATGGTCTACACCCTGTTCCCGGACTGCAATGTTTCGGTGCGCATTATTTGGGGATTCAAAAAACAAAATGTTGTCTTCACCGTCGGGCACTCCATCACCAACCGGACATGCAAATCAGACATTGGTAAACTCATGCTCTCTCTGGGGGGCGGTGGTCACAAAGCCGTTGGCACTTGCCAGGTAAATGAAAGTGAGGTTTCAGAAGCCCTCAAAAAGGTTATTGAAAAACTGAACGCCGACAACGGATAAGCTACAAACAGACAGTACTAAAAAACAACCGTTTTCTCTTATAAGAAGGCGGTTTCTCTATTTTGACATCGATTCTAACCGTCACCCACGAGGGCCCCCATGGCAATGATGATGTCTTGCTTTCTCACTTGGTAAATGGATTTGCAAAAGACTTTAATCGCCGGCTTTACCGCCTCCAGCCGTGGCAAGTCCTGCACCACAGGTAAATCCATTTTCTCAAATTCAAGCAGCTCGAATTTGAGGTCCAGATCCAATCCGCAGCCGTCCATTAAGCATGCCTCACCAATGAGGCTTTCACGTTCAGCCTGTTCGATATTCATTTTCTTGACATAACGGAGTGTTTCGTTCGGCGACATAGTCCTGTTCACCTTATCAATCTTCTCATTAATATGCTCAGCTATTGCTTTGAGGCGAATGTAATGAACAGTCAGTCGCTTGCGTCCCGACTCTTCAGGATCATTGAAATAACGCCCATTGAGATACTCGTCCGCCACAGATTGTAACTGTGCATATGCTCTGCAAACACACCGTTCATATCTCCCCAATCGTGTTAAAGAAAAAGGAAGAGAATCAAAAAAAGGACGGACAGGCTCATCTGAAAAAGGGATACAGGAAGGAAGAATATCCAGCGCTATATAAAAATCCCGTGCCGTCTGACGGTCCAACAGCAACGTATGAAGCCGAGCGGCCGCCTGATACAATGTGGGCCCGCTTTCCTGAAGCTTTCCGACCATATGGTGGAACGCTTCAATCATATCGTCCAGCTCTTTGCGGTCTCCAAAATAGGCCTCGGCCATATCGGCTACAACGTCCTGCTGCAACTTGTCGGCAAAATCCCTATAATCAGCCATGGTAACTCCTAGCATATCGGGCCATAATACTTTATATACCCCCTATTCTTATATGCGGCAACCAATTGGGGTCACAACCCCGCAAATATAATTGACTGAATTTACGAGGAAAACATGCTTCTCAACGAACATAAAAGCAAGCTACTCTTCGGCAAAGCCAACGTCCCGGTTCCCCAGGGAGCCGAAGTCTACCCCGGCCAGGAAAGCGATTTCAATCCCGACTTCCCCCTGCCGTGGTTTCTGAAATCACAAGTTCTTACAGGTGGACGAGGTAAGGCAGGCGGCATTCTGCGCGTTGATGATGCAGCAGATTTCGCTGCCACCGCACAGCAACTTTTCAACCTGGAAATCAAAGGGCACGCCGTTCCTTTCATCCGTGTTGAACCTGCTGCTGACATCAAACGTGAATTTTATCTTTCCCTGACAGTCTCCCGTGAACGGAAATGCATTCTGCTCACCATAGGCCGCGAAGGTGGCGTGGAGATCGAAAATCTTGGCGCTGAAAATCTGCTGGTCCAGGAAATCCGCCTCCCCGCTGGACTGGCTCCCAACCAGATTCGGGCAGCATTTTTTCATCTCGGCCTTGAAAAAGGATATCTGAAAGGTTTTGCCTCGCTCCTGACCAACTTGTTCAACGGCATGCTCGACAACGGCTTGCTCATGGCCGAAATCAACCCGCTCATCATCACTGGTGACGGCGATTTCGTCGCCTTGGACGGCAAGGTGGAAATCGATGACAACTACGCTGAAATCGATCCCGAGACAGAAGCATATTATCAGCGCGAGCACGCTACTCCCGAGGAGAATGAAGCGCGTGACGCAGGTCTGTCCTTCGTCAAACTGCCCGGCTGGGTTGGCTTGATGGTCAACGGTGCAGGGCTGGCCATGGCTACCATGGACCTACTCAACTTCTCCAAACTCCCTGCCTCCAACTTCCTCGACCTCGGCGGCGCAGCTGATCAAAAACGGATGCAAACCGCATTGGAACTTCTGTTCGGCGATGATCAGGTCAAAGCCATTTTCATCAATCTTTTCGGTGGAATTCTCTCCTGCGAGAAGGTTGCTCTCGCCATGCAGGGCGCACTTGATGGCAAAGCTCCGGCCAAGCCTATTGTAGTTCGCATGTCTGGAAAAGATTCTGAATCCGGTCTGCAAATCCTCAAAGGGCTGAATGTGGACAACCTCCACATCGCAGCAGACATGAAGTCCGCCATCGATGTTTTGGCAACCCTCAAGCCGAAAAATGCGCCGGTTGTCGATTTTCCAGAACCCAAATCGCTTACTGCGGAAGCTCGCCCCACAGACAATGGCTACTCCTGCGATGCGACGTTTGGCATCGACAAAAACACGCCGATTCTCGTACAGGGCATCACTGGCAAAGAAGGTCAGCTCCATACCCGCCTCATGCAGAAATACGGAGCAAATGTCGTGGCAGGCGTGACCCCATTCAAGGGTGGTCAGGAAGTGCTCGGCGTTCCGGTCTACAATTCCATAGCCGAAGCCAAGCGCGCCCATGACATTGGTGCATCCATTATCTTTGTGCCCCCCCGCATGGCAGCTGATGCTGTGCTGGAGGCCGCCTTCAATGAGATTCCCTGGGCAATCTGCATCACCGAAGGCATCACCCAGCACGACATGCTGGCAGCCTTTGAACAGATCAAGGAGTCCCCGACCCGCGTGGTTGGTCCCAACACGCCGGGCATCATCGTTCCCGGCCAAACAAAGATAGGCATTCTGCCCCCCATGCCGTTCATCCCCGGTCCCGTGGCTGTCCTTTCCCGTAGCGGCACTCTTACTTACGAAGCGGCTGCTCGCCTTACCGCAGCAGGCATAGGTCAATCTATGTCCGTAGGCATCGGCGGAGACCCGTTCATCGGCACCAACTTCGTAGATATGTTTGAAATGATTCGCAATCACGAGGAGACCAAAGCGGTCGTCGTGCTAGGCGAAATCGGCGGACAGGCGGAAGAGAATCTGGCCGAATACGTCATTGAGACTGGCTTCGACAAACCGGTCATTTCCTTCATCGCAGGCCGTACTGCCCCTCCGGGCAAGCGCCTCGGTCACGCCGGAGCCATTCTCGAAAAAGGCGGTGGCATCGAAGGAAAGCTGGAAGCCATGCGCAAAGCCGGCTTCACAGTATGTTCCAGCCTGGAAGTGGTAGCGGAAATGACCGCAAATGCTCTGAAATAATTTGAAGATCGGCAGCGTCTACTAATCTAGAACTGCCATCAGCTTTTGATAAGCTCGTTCACTATCAAATTCGGCAACAACGCGTTTACGACCGTTGTTGCCGTATTCATTTTGTAATTCAGGTGAAGCAATCAATCTTTCAATCTTGCCAACAAGTGCGTCTATGTCTTCTGACTTGGCCAGCAATCCCGTTCCCTCATCATCAATGACTTCCGGGTTGGAACTGACATGAAAAGCCACAACAGGTTTCCGGCTAGACATGGCCTCGACCAGGACATAGCCGAACCCTTCCCACAGAGCTGTATGTACGAGCATGTCAATGGATTCGTAGAAACCTCGCATCGACTCAACGAACCCAAGAAATTCTACTCGATCCTCTACACCGATCCTGCGCGCGTGTTCTTTTAGCTCCGCTTCAAGCTCGCCTGTTCCCGCGATAAGCATTTTGACGGGATGCCCCTTATCAACAAGCATCTTTACAGCGTCAATAGCCAGCTTCTGCCCTTTTTGGCGGGTCAATCGGCCAGAATTCCCCAACACGAATTCGCCTGTTTTACGTTCATAGAGAGGCGCAGCAGACTGTGCATCATATGCGTCCAGTTTAAACCCATTGTAAATAATGGTTGTGCGTTCCGGCTCGATCAGCTCGGGATTTTCTTTTAAGGCGAGGCGACGTGTCTCTTCGGAATTACAGATAAAACGCGTGATGATCGACTTGAACAACCAACGATTGAGGGCAGTATTGCGAACCGGGAGAGCAATGCCGCGGCGGTAGACTATCCGCTTAACCTTAGCCCAACGCGCGGCAATACCGCCTGCTTTGACGTCACTAGGCAGAGAAAAGAGCACAGAAGCAATCGAGTTCTTCTTATAAAATTCAACCAGCTTCATCATGAGTACAGGATTCATGAAACTGAGATTGGATATGGGAAAACGATGTATGTTAATATTGGGAATGGAAGCTAAACGGTCCCCAAGAACACTCGAGGTATTGACCACGACATGCACTTCACGATCTTCGAGCGCAGCACGGGTGCTACTCTCAAAGACCCAGCGTTCCCCGCCGCCCCACGATTTGCTCGAATTAAAAAAACAGATAGGTTTCAAACCGCTCTCCTGCCAAGGCTTGGCACAAACTAGTGTTGCTGATGTGACAACAGTTTACCGAAACTCGCCGTCCAGTAGCAAGTGAGAAAAGTACCCCGTTACAAAAGCCAGATAAAACGGGAGTATAAAAGTAATGCCCTCTTGCCCCAAAAGGAAGAAAGCTACCAATAGAATTGGTGAGGGCACTAACAGCATGGCCCACCATGTATGCGTCCAGCCGCGGTGTGAGCCTATGGCTGGGAGCATGGCAAAAAAGCCTAACCAGGCCGCGTACAAGTAGTGTTTCTGAATGATCAGGCCAAGATCAACCAATGCAAAGACTGCGTAGTATAGGCGCTGCCCTTTTGAATCCGTGTCAACGTCCGGAAAGAGTGCACCAATAAGGCAAAAACCAGCCAATCCCGCCGCCATGACCGGGTCAAACGTAAGCCAACCGACCATGACACTGCCCACAAGGCCCATGACAGCAAAAAAGAGGCCGCCAGCCAAGTGTCCTTTGTAACCAGGCATGAAAAATTAGGAATTAAGCTGAGAAGGTGTGCAGACACTGCGCATGATAAAGTCACAAGCCTCGTCATAAAGGCCCGGAATATCATATGGTGTCAGGAAGCGGGTACGAACTGCGCCCACGATATTCGCGTATACCATGAAGGCCGTTTGTGTGACGGGCAGATCAACAATGGAACCATCTTCAATCCCGTGGCGCAAGATCTCTTCTACCATATCAATGAGTTCTCTGAACTTGGCGCCGATTTTCTTTCGATCCAGATCAGGGTTATCATCCGAAAACGGAGAACACCGAATAAGTGTTGGAAATGTCTTTTCATTTTCTATGGTGAACTCAAGATAGGCCCGTACAAAAATACCGAGGGCATCACAGCCGTTGCGAGAGTCAACAATCCTATCCCGAAGAACCAAAATCATGGTGTCGATCAACTCACAGCCAGCCACCATAAACAGGTTTTCTTTGCTATCGAAGTAATGAAAGACCAATCCTGATGCCACATTCGCCTTTTCTGCCACCATTTTCATGGTAGTTCCGGCATATCCATACCGGGCAAACAGCTCCTGGGCGGCGATCAATATCATATCCTTCTTCGACATCAAGACTCCCTCGTTACTATTTTTCACAATAAGAAAGTTAATTAGTACTTCAACTGGGTTTCTTCAAGCCCTATTTCGTACTTCGTGCGGCCTATACATCAATGAAAAAAAGACGGGGTCCGTAGACCCCGTCCTGAATACAATTCGTAAGCAGAATAAACTACATAGCGTCAGACGCTTGCAACTCCTCGATTTGCTTATCTATTTCCCTCTGGAGACGTTCAGGCAGTCCCATAATATCGGTATTAAGGAATCCGCGAACAATGGTAGATGTTGCTTCGTCCTCATCCATACCGCGCGCCATGAGATACTCAATCTCGTTCTGTGCGATCTTACCGACAGATGCTTCGTGAGAAAGCTCAACACCCTCTGCGGTGCCATCCAGTTCAGGAATGGCCCAGATACGACCGTCGCCAAGGATAAGCCCCTGACATTCCAGATGGCCCTTACTCGGCACATGATTGGCAGCAATGTGGCCGCGGTTGATGATCGTACCGCCCGCAGCAATGGTGCGAGCAATAATCTCACACCGAGTGTTGGGTGCGTCCATGATAACGCGGTTGCCCATATCCAGATAAGAGCCTTCAGGAGCCACTACAACAGAATTGAAGCGGGCAATAGAGTTCTCACCCTTCATAGTAATGGTCGGATACATCTGAAGGTCTTTAACGGACTTAAGCAGTACGTAGTTGGAAAGCAGCTTGCCGCCCTCTTCCACTACACCAGCGGAACGGGGCCGAACAGCCACCTCATCACCCCAGTTATGCACCATGGTGGTGGTCAATGAGGCATTTTTCTTAACAAAAAGTTCAGTTATACCAAAATGTGCGCCCGCTTTAGTGCCATGGGCAACGGAGCAACCAGTGATAATATGGGCTTCAGCGCCCTCTTCGATCACCACAATGTTATGGACGTTCTGGCCGACATTCTCGGACTTGAGCATCAGACAGGACTGGATGGGATCAACGACCTTGGCACCAGCCTTAACACGGATGAAATAACCGCCATGCAGATTATCATTAGCAGCGCGAGTATATTCGTCCTTGTCCTTGTCGATGAGAGTCCAGCGGTATTCCTTAAGTCCGTCGTACTTCTCAAGGGCATCCTTGATGTCCATGATCTCGACGTTATCATCCATGGATTTGCAGTGCACAGAGGACTGGTCCATCTGAAGGAAAGTAGCAGAACGAGAAGAGAGATCGGAAGTCACGCCTGCCATAAGGAGCTGGTCCTTATCTTCGACAGACAAATCGTTCAGATCGGTGATGGCTTCCTGCTTGATGCCATCAAACTTGAAATTGGAAAGATCAACTTTGCTCATAACTTACTCCATTCACGCGGCTAGTTCATGCAGCGCACGCACTCTTGGTAGCCGTGCTCGCGGATGTGATCGAGAATATCGCGGGGACGCCCTTCACAGCAGAGGTGGCCTTTGTAGAGCACCTGGGCGCGGTCAGCGTTGACGTAATCGAGAATGTAACCAGTATGGGTAATGATCAACCCGGCGGTCTTGGTCTGTTCCTTGCGCTCGCGCAGAGTCAGATCTGGGGCCACATTGAAGTTACCGTCCAGCACATCACGGGCGACCTTGCCCACAAGCTGCATGTTTTCCATGTCCACGCCGGATTCTGGCTCATCAAAGAGAACCAAGTCAGGCTGTTGAGCCATGAGCTGAAGCAGCTCGGAGCGCTTGATCTCACCACCGGAGAAACCGGCGTTGATGTCACGGTCCAGGAAATCCTGCATGTTGACAGTCTGAGCCAGAAGTTCGGGATTCACTTGTCCCTTGCGGGCGCATCTCTCTACCAAATGGCGGGTGCGCAGACCATGAATGGTCGGTGGGCGCTGAAAAGACATACCCACGCCAAGGCGGGCACGCTCATACATGGGAGCCTCGGTGATGTCTTCACCCTTGAAGAATATCTTGCCTTTAGTTACTTCGTACCCACTGAATCCCATCAGGGCCATGAGCAGAGAAGTCTTACCGGAACCATTAGGTCCGAAAAGAATAAAGGTCTCCCCTTCTTGAATCTCAAGATTGATCCCTTTCAGGACCTCTTTATCGCCGATATTGACATGCAAGTCTTCAATGGTCAGCATGTAGTTCCTCACTTTGAGTCGATGTGCAAACAGGCGTATTACTGAAGCCTGTTGAGGAAGTCCAGATAATCATATGATATGGACATCCATGCCGAATAACTTCCGGCACGCTGATGAGGATAAGCACTCACCTTTCAAACGCAATAACGATCGGAGCAAATATGGGCAAAAAAAAACGTATACAAGATTTGGGTGACCTCAAATCGGTCAAATTCAAAAAAGAAAAAGAAGATATCTATTCTCTCCCTTACGAGAAAAAGGCTTCCCCGATTCAAGAAGAAGGCAAGCCGGATAAGCAGGCAGAAGAAGAACTCTTCATGTCCGCCATGCAGGGAGTGAAGCAAATGGAAAGCGAAAGTGGACGTCAGGTAACGCCGGAAAATAAACCTGCCCAGCAACAAGCAAGCCTGGACCCCGAAGAACGCGCAAAAAAGGACCTGCAAAGCTTTCTACGCGGCGATGTGGAATTCGAGTTGGAATACACTGAAGATTACATGTACGGCTACGTACGCGGCCTAGACATCAAAACCTTCCAGCAACTCAAAGCAGGCTCTCTCAACATAGCGGCCCATCTTGATTTACACGGAATGACCTCGGATCAAGCCCAGGAAAATCTGCTCTTTTTCATACGTGAATCTTACATGCAGGGACATCGCTGTGTATTGATAGTCACCGGGCGCGGACACAATTCACCGGGTGGCCAATCGATCCTACGCCAAGAAACAGAGGGCTGGCTCACACGTGACCCGGTCAAGCGTGTCGTTCTCGCATTCTGTACGGCACAACCCAAGGACGGCGGTGCCGGAGCTATATACGTCCTGCTCAGAAAACAAAAAAAGACCCAGGGGAGAATCACCTGGGATAAAAAGCTCAACTGGAGCGAATAGCTCACACGACGCAAAAAGGCCTCCATCCTTCGGGACGGAGGCCTTTTTATATTAGTACTACAGAGTAATTGCTGCGCCCGCTGCGTCCTCTGCGGGAAGCTGCTCGGAACCACCGCCCAGTCCAGCCATATCTTTTGCCATGGCCAGTTCTTCAGCGGAAAAGATTTTGTTGATGTCGATAATGATGATGAACTGCTCGTTCTGACGCCCCATACCCTTAATGTACTCGGCATTGATAGCAGCGCCCATCTTGGGAGCAGGTTCGATGGTGTCCGGGGTCATCTCAAATACTTCACGTACAGAGTCGACCAGAGCGCCCATAACGGTATATTCGCCGTCAAACTCAATCTCAACTATAATAATACAGGTATCGACTGTATCCTCGCCCTTGGACATACCAAGCTTGAGACGCATGTCCACAACCGGAACGGCATGACCGCGGAGATTGATGACACCACGCATAAAAGCGGGAGTACGAGGTATTTTTGTAATGGACGTCAGCTCAAGCACTTCTCTGACGGTACCGATATCCAAAGCAAAGATCTCTTTACCAAGAGTGAAGGTCAAAAATTGATTGATATCTTTCAGGGCTTCATCGGACATGCTATTCCCCCCGCATAATTGAGGATTGTACGTTAAAAAAACCTACCGGCACTAAACTTAGAATTAACCGGCCAGGCCCCTTTTTGTCAGTCTGTTCTGTTTCATCTATACGCCTCTTGAGAAAAAAACCATTATAATTATACACATCCAAATTTTTTGATCAGTCATCAGCTTAACATATTTATAATGTCAAAAATGATTAAAAAGAAAAACAAGAAGTCGTGATTTTATCTCAAAAAACCGTTGACAATCAGACCGCTCACAGATACTTACTCACCTCGCGTCGGGATGTAGCGCAGCCTGGTAGCGCACTTGACTGGGGGTCAAGGGGTCGGAGGTTCAAATCCTCTCATCCCGACCAAATGATGAAATCCCCCGATGGATCGACCAAGAGTCGATCCATCATTTCATCAAACAGACCAGAAGCTGACGTAGCTCAATCGGTAGAGCGCGTCCTTGGTAAGGACGAGGTAGGCAGTTCAATCCTGCTCGTCAGCTCCATATATCTAAACCGCTGTTCGCAAGAACAGCGGTTTTTTTATTGGCAAGCCCTGCATCTGACAGCATCCCAAAAACCCGCATAATCATCCAGAATTTATTATTAATAATACACACCAACAGGAATGTGTTTTTCTTTTTTTGAGAGCAGTCACTTACATTATCCTGCTGCATCAGCATAAATTCCCTCTCCATTATTAACACAAATTATGTTAACAACACCAATATTGACATGTCCATATAAGCAGATAACGCTTTAAACATGAAACTCCCCCAGTCCAAAGTTTCACGGCACATGTCTTTTACAAATAGTGGATAGGTGGCATCAAAACGTAATGAGATGTATTTTTCATTAGCGAATCCAAAGTCCTTGCTTTTGAAAGACAACGTTTCGACATCAAGGAACAATCTTCCCCAAAGTGATACCGAACGTAAGAACCACGCTCGACGCGATGCTCATATCAAATGGATAAACATTGATTCGTGCAACAAAAGGGGCAATAGAGGATAATCATGTCTGAATCTGTTGTTAAACGACTTTCCTTTTTGGACCGATATCTTACGCTGTGGATATTCCTAGCCATGTTTATTGGTGTCGGCAGTGGCTACTTCTACTCCGACATCAAGAATATCATCAATTCATTCCAAATCGGGGCCACGAATATCCCCATTGCAATCGGCCTAATCCTCATGATGTATCCGCCGCTGGCAAAGGTTAAATATGAACAACTTGGCAATGTTTTTCGTAATTACAAGGTGCTAAGTCTTTCCCTTGTCCAAAACTGGATCATCGGGCCAGTTCTCATGTTCAGCCTCGCCATTACCTTTCTCTCTGGCCAACACGATTATATGGTCGGCCTGATCCTCATTGGTCTGGCTCGTTGCATCGCCATGGTCATTGTGTGGAACGATCTAGCCAAAGGCGACAGCGAATATTGTGCTGGCCTGGTCGCTTTCAACTCAATTTTTCAAGTCATTTTCTTCTCTGTTTATGCCTATATATTCATTACTGTCCTGCCGGGATGGTTTGGCCTCAAGGGCGTCATTGTAAATATATCAATGGGACAGATTGCCGAGAGCGTGTTCATTTACCTTGGTATTCCTTTCCTGGCGGGCATGCTCTCCCGCTTCACCGGCATCAAACTCAAGGGCAAGGAATGGTATGAAACCGTTTTCATTCCCAAGATCAGCCCCCTAACGCTGATATTCCTGCTCTTCACAATCTTTGTGATGTTCTCTCTCAAAGGCGACAAAGTAGTTCAGCTGCCCATGGATGTAATCCGCATAGCCATCCCACTCACCATATACTTCCTCCTCATGTTCCTCGTGTCCTTCTATCTCTCTTACAAGGCTGGAGCCACGTATGAGCAATCTACAACACTCAGCTTTACCGCTGCCTCCAACAACTTCGAATTGGCCATCGCCGTTGCCATCGCCGTTTTCGGCATCAATTCCGGTGTAGCTTTCGCCGCCGTCATTGGCCCCTTGGTAGAAGTGCCTGTTCTCATTGGGTTGGTAAACGTCGCTCTCCACTTCAAGAGGAAGTACTTCCCACATGCCGTAGAGACACTCAATGGCGTCTGCCATGTTAAGAGATAGCTATCGACGGTTAGATAAATAACGATGATAAGGGGGCATTTTTCACACACTATAATTCGCAGAAGTCAGATGGCCAAAGGCTGGACGCGTGCTCTCAAGGGATATGCGACAAACGCATATCCCATTAGCATTGAAACACACGCCCTTTTCAACTTGCTCCAGTCAAGAGTGAGTTCAACACGCTCAATTTTATAGTGAAGGTCACAAATTCATTTCTATGATTGACAACAGAAGCTGTCACAGATAGTTACTCACTTCGCGTCGGGATGTGGCGCAGCCTGGTAGCGCACTTGACTGGGGGTCAAGGGGCCGGAGGTTCAAATCCTCTCATCCCGACCAAACGATGAAATCCCCCGCTGGATCGACTTAAATCGATCCAACATTTCATCAAAAACAACCAGAAGCTGACGTAGCTCAATCGGTAGAGCGCGTCCTTGGTAAGGACGAGGTAGGCAGTTCAATCCTGCTCGTCAGCTCCATATATCAAAGCCGCCGTTCCACATAGGAACGGCGGCTTTGATATTGGCCTATGAGCCCCCATGGGAGATGCATCGATATGATGTCCCCCGCCCTAAGATGGTGAACTTTACAAATCGGCTGAGACTGATGATCAGTTGTTTTGAGACAATGAAAAGCCCCCGGCAATCAGGCCTGGGTCTTTTTTTTCGTGCCTAGCAATGTACGTGAGATTTCGGCTACACGGAATGTGCAGCTTTACCCATAACGACTTTGGCCGAGGAATCGTCCTCCGTAAAATAGGGGAGACTTTCGGACACTGCCGTGGAAAAGTCGGTAAAAATATTGTCACAACCGACGACTTGATCCGTTCCCATCCGCTTCATGACCTTCATGATGGTGGGATGCACGCCGGACAAAATGACACGTATGCCCTGCCGTTGGCTTCGACGGATAACTGTTTCCAGCCCTTCCAGCCCCGTGGCGTCGATAGTCGGCACCTGGCGCATGCACAGAACAAGTATTTCCGGTTTTTTGCGGGTGAAGCGCATGACGTCGATAAACCGGTGGGTCATACCAAAGAACAAAGGGCCGGAGATTTCGTACACAACCACACGGGGATTGCCGGTTCGACGACTGATGATCGCCTCTTTAGGCAAACCGGTGTCTAGGCTGTGGATGTCCACTAGTTCACTCATGCGTTTCATAAATAGAATGGCAGACAGGACCACACCAATTTCCACAGCTGTGGTCAGGCCTACGAATACAGTCAGGCCAAAAGCGCTCAGCATGACCATGGAATCGGACTTGGGCGCGAACAACAATCGTTTTATGCGGTGGGGTTCGCTCATGTCCCAAGCAACGACCATGAGCACAGCAGCCAGACTGGACAGGGGGATGATCGATGCCACCGGCGACATGAATTTGATGAACACCACCAGGGTAAGGGCATGAATCATCCCGGCCATGGGCGAAAAGGCCCCAGCCCGAATGTTGGTGGCGGTGCGGGCTATGGCTCCTGTAGCTGGCAGGCCGCCGAATAGGGAGGAAGCGATGTTGGCCGCCCCCTGGGCCACCAATTCCATGGACGAACTATGTCGATCCCCACTCATGCCGTCGGCCACGGTGGCGCTTAAGAGGGACTCGATACCCGCGAGCACGGCAATAGACAGGGCGTCAGGGAGCACGCTGCGGACCTTGGCCAGAGTGACTCCCGCTATGGGCAAAAACTCTGGCAAGGTAGCCGGGATGCCTCCGAATCGACTACCGATGGTCTCCACATCCAGACCCAAACCCCAGGCAACAGCCCCTCCGACTAGGATCCCGGCAAACGGAGCCGGGATACGCGGAATAAACTGGCGAACCGTCAGCATGACCGCCAAGGTCAACGCGCCGATGCCGAGCGTTGCGGGCGCAAACGTAGGCATGGCCTGAGCGCAAGTCGCGACCTGACCAACAAAAGCGGACGGCATCAGACTAACCTGAAGCCCTAAAAAATCCTTGATTTGCGAGGTGAAGATGAGCAGGCCGATGCCCGAGGTGAACCCGGCAGTAACCGGGTAAGGGATGTATTGCAACAGCCGTCCTAGGCCGAGCAATCCCATGATGACGAGCAGCAACCCGGCCAAAATGGTGGCCAGTAGCAAACCTTCGTATCCGCTTCGGCCGATGACTCCGGCGATGATGACAACGAACGCGCCCGTTGGACCGCCAATCTGGAAGCGAGTACCGCCGAAAGCCGAGATAATGAATCCAGCCACCACTGCGGTAAACAATCCCGCCTGTGGACCGGCTCCTGATGCAATCGCAAAGGCCATGGCCAAAGGCAGGGCCACAATGCCAACAGTGACTCCGGCCCCGATGTCACGCTGCAACGCGTTCAGAGAATAGTTTTTCAGGTACTTAAAACTATTGGGAACGAGGGAAAGGGCTCGCGCACGCAGAAAGAATGCCATTGAGATACCTCCATTATTTAGGTGGTTTCTCCGTGGATCACAGTCAGTGGTTTGCCTATGTGAGGAGCCAGAGGCTGGAGGGTCACGCGGAAAAAAAGAAAGCATAAAATCAAACACCTGTCTCCAGTCAAGTGTTATTAATTTCACATACTAAAGTCGGTATCGATATGGTTTGGACAGAAAAGTCCGCCCACTGTGACAACTGAAATGGACAAATAGGATGCCGTAATCGTTCAGGTGGCCAATGGGCTCAAACAACCTCCCACAGCACAAAATCCCCGATTTTGCCAAAAGTTGTTACCCTCTTCAAAATTAGTATATTATTTCAAAAGCATACACACTCAACTTCGGTCATGGGGGTCAAGGGGACGGAGTTTCAAATCCTCTCATCCCGACCAAACGATGAAATCCCCCGCTGGACAGACTCAAATCGGTCCAGCATTTCATCGAAAACAGACCAGAAGCTGACGTAGCTCAATCGGTAGAGCGCGTCCTTGGTAAGGACGAGGTAGGCAGTTCAATCCTGCTCGTCAGCTCCATATATCTAAACCGCCGTTCCACTTAGGAACGGCGGTTTTGATATTATCTCACCACAAACCAAAAGGCCGCCTGACTACGCAGGCGGCCTTTTGTATTTAATCATAATTAGCGATCTATCCATTTGTATCGAAAAGCGTTCCAGTCTCCCGGACAATCAAATCGGCCAGCAGTTTTTCCAGGGAATAATTCGGATCAGAAGGTTTACGCATCTGTGCCGCGCTGTCGAGAAGCTGAGCCTGACTTTCAAGCTGAACTTGCTGGTTGGCAAGGGAATCCTCTTTTATTCTATACATATCCTCAACAGAACTTGACCATTGCTTAAGGTTATCCACGTAGCTTTTTTGAGTGGCAAGCTGACCATTCAAGGCCGCACCGCTTAAATCCGACCAATCGACAGAGGAAGAACCGCCGTCTACTGCATTATAATTGATATTAAAACCATCATCCTGATTGGACTGAAGATGCACAGATCCCGAGGAGCTAATCTGCTCTGTTCCCCATTGAGTGCTGTCTAGAAAATATATACCGTTGTAATCTGTGGAAGAAATCAGGCCAGTTATCTTATCACGCAAGTCATCATAATCATCCTGCACCACAGTATTAGTGGCATCAAGATTACCAGACTCTATGTCTGAAATCATTTCTTCCATCTCACCCAACGTATCCACGATGGTCGACATGGAGTTTCGGGCTACCCCCATCATGGCAGCCCCTTCACCTACATTTCGGCTCGCCTGTCGAGTGGCGCCCGCATCTGCACGCAAAGTACCACTGATAGCTTCTTCAAAAGGATTAGTGAACGTCTTGGCTCGGACTGGCTCACCTAGCATCATGGATCGCATGTCCCGACCAACACTGGAACCGGCAAACACATGATTCGTCAGCATATCCTGTTGCAGGAGCTGCTGCGAATAGTTGTAAAGCATACTCTTTTCAATGTCGGTCAATGCCATTTTTTCTCCAAGCGCTATTTATGGTTTCCCAAATGACTTATCGACACAAAAGAGAATATCTTTAGGATATATTTTTTTATTTCAATGCGCTCCCCAAAGCCCGCTAGACTTGATTTAACAATGCGAAATCGTGTATTCATTTCTAATAAGACTAGGGAGAGACTGTGCGTATTCTGAATCTGGATGGCCTGTACTTTACGGAAACATTCCGAAAGCTGGGACATGATGTCCTCACTTTGGGACCGTTTGCCGCATGCGATATCCAGCTGGAAAAGACGCTTCCCCTGTCTGAATTGATCGCCCTTCTCCAGTCCCGAAAGTTCAATCCGGATCTCGTGGTCTGGGGAGACATCTGCCGGCCGCCATCCGTGCTGGGCATAGAAAGCCTGCCCGCCGTGACAATCGGTTACTCCATAGATCAGTACTGTAACCCGTGGCACACACCATACGCCGCCGCCTTTGACCTCATGCTGGTGGCGCAAAAGGATTACCTACCCGGCTTCATTGAAGCCAATCCAGGATATGAACTGGAATGGCAGCCACTATTTTGCCATTCTCACAAAGACAAGGACTTCAGAAAAGAAAGAGACATCCCCGTCTCCTTTGTCGGAACGGTCACCGGCTCTATTAACAAAAAACGTAAACAGTTTCTTGATGAGTTCAAACAGACACAGCCCGTATTCGTGACCCAAGGGAACTACGTTCCTATTTACAACCGTAGCCAAATAGTAGTGAACCAAAGCGCAGTGGGGGAACTGAATTTTCGCATCTTCGAAGCTATGGCATGCGGAGCCGCTGTAGTCACCGAGGATACCACAAACGGCCTACATGACTTATTCACGGATGGCGAAGATATCCTCCTCTACCCACGTGGAAATCCGAAAGCCGCGGCAGCGGTTGCCCGAAAGGCGTTAACTGATCCTGAAAAACTGATGGAACTAGCTGCCCGAGGCCGCCGCAAGGTTGTGAACAACCATTCATCCCTTATCCGTGCAAAATATATCCTGAAACGGGCAACCGATATCATTTCCTCAGGTCCAACATGGCGGAAAAGAAACCCTAAAGCAGCCCGTCGCACCCTTGGATACACCTACACCATGCTGGCCGTGGATGAAGAAAACAACCTACCCACCGACATGCGCAATTACTATGCTACCGTCGGTCAAAAGATGATCACTGAAGCCACATAAAAAAGGCCGGACAAACGCCCGGCCTTCCAAGAGACTCTAGCCAATCAATTACTAAACGAATTCAGACATCTTACTGAAAACTTCATGCCCACCATCATGGCGTTCAACGCCAAGCACATCCTCCAGCTTATCCACCTGCTTGATCATTTGATCTAATCGCCCTTCCACGTCGACCAAAAGCCAAATTATACTGGTTGCCCCACCATTGATCGGCATACAGGCAATACCTTCAACATTGTATGCGCGGCGAGCAAAAAGGCCGCAAATATGGGACATGACGCCGGGATGATTATTCACGCTGAGTTCGAGAACAGTCTGCTTACACATTGGATTCACCTCCAATCATTTCTGAATTGGCTGCTCCAGGAGGCACCATGGGGTACACTGGTTCATTAGGACTGATTGGAACATGAATCAGAGCGGGCCCTGATTTGGCAATGGCTTCCGCCAACATGGCAGCCGGGTCATCAGACTGAGCAAAATCATAAGTATCAATGCCAAATCCATCGGCAATCTTAACGAAATCCACCTGGCGTTCATAATCTGAAGCAAAATACCGCTTACCATAGAACAAATCCTGCTGCTGGCGAACGAGACCGAGCGCATTATTGTTGGTCAAAACAATCTTGATATTAACGTTGTGTTCCATGGCGGTAGCCAACTCTTGGATATTCATCATGATTGAACCATCACCACTAAAACAGATCACGGTGCGCTCTGGGGCTTCCAGAGCTGCTCCAATTGCAGCAGGCATACCAAATCCCATTGTACCGAGGCCGCCAGAGGTCAACCACTGGCGGGGGTGCTTAAAGGGATACGCCTGAGCAGTTCGCATCTGATGCTGCCCCACATCCGTTGATACAATCGCGTTCTCGCCAGCAAACTCTGCCACCTTAAGAATAACGCCATAAGGGGAAGAGGGATCGTCCGCAGCGGGTATAATCATGGGATGAGCCGCTTTAAGTCCATCTATCTCCGCCAACCATTCACTTCGATTATTGTCTTCGATGAGCGGCATGAAGGCTTTTAAAATATCTGAGATATCTCCTGTGACCGAGGCGGCAGCCGTCTTAATCTTATCCAACTCACTGGGATCAATATCAATGTGGACAATTTTTGCCTTGGGGCAAAACTCGGCAACCTTACCAGTGGCACGGTCATCAAACCGGACACCGGCCGCGATAAGCAGATCGCATTCTTCCATGGCCATATTGGTATATCGAGCCGCGTGCATGCCGAGCATGCCAAGGTTGAGCGGATGATCATTGGGTACAACCCCAAGCCCCATAAGAGTCAAAACAGTTGGAAGCGATCCTTTTTCAGCCAAGCCGAGTGCATCATCCGAAGAGTCAGACTGAATAATACCGCCGCCCAGATAAAGGATCGGCTTCTTGGCCTTGTTAATCATGGATGCTGCGCGATCGAGTTCCCCTGGTATCAATTCCGGACCAGAATCTCGCTGCCCGATCTCCGGCCATTCATCGAATTCCAGCATAGCAGCCTGAACATCTTTGGGAATATCCACAACCACAGGACCAGGCCGACCAGAAGCTGCGATACGGAAGGCATTGGGAATGACATCTAACAATTCTTCAACAGAACGGACCAAAAAATTATGCTTGGTGATAGGCACGCTCAAGCCATAGGTATCAACTTCCTGAAAAGCGTCAGTACCGATCATGGAAAGCGGAACCTGGCCGGTGATACAGATAATAGGGATGGAATCAAGCTTGGCATCTGCGATTGCCGTCAGCGTGTTAGTGGCACCAGGACCGGAAGTAGCAAAGAAAACAGCCGGTTTGCCACTTACTCGAGCCATGCCCTGAGCAATGAACCCGGCCCCCTGTTCATGTCGAGTGAGAACATGCCGAATCTTATCGCTCTGTCCGAGAGCATCATACATGGGCAAATTCGCACCGCCGGGAATACCGGCGATAGTCCGAATGCCCTGCCGTTCCAATAATTTGATGATAATTTCCGCGCCGCTGAGTTTCATTTGAGCCTCCTGGTTTCCCGCTTGCCCCGGCAGAAGTAAAAACCCCCCGCCGGTTGCACCGGCGGGGGGTTGAAAGTTCTGTGTTTACTCTACAATCCCACTAGGGTGCGTCTCTATCGACATAACCTACTACTACCACTACTACAGATACGACGTCCCGTAGGACGGCGCTGTGGAGAATGATGGTGTTGTCGAAAGTACGCATAATTAAAGCAACCTTTTTCTTTTATCTAGCAATTGAACTAGACAGAACCCACCCTACCGTCAAGCACTTTTTCCTGATTAGCCAATCAGTTGCCTTTTTTTTCAAAAGCATTAGATGGAATTATCAACATAAAAAAAACACGGAGCTTCCCTTATGGACATCCTGATTGTGCTGGCTAATCCAAACACAACCAGCTTCAACCACGCAATTGCTCATCACGCCCAAAAAGAACTTGAGGCCAATGGTCACACTGTCATTTTCCATGACTTATATGAAGAAAGCTTCGCCCCCATCCTTCCCGGTCCGGAAATCCAGCGAAACGCAAGCCTTCCTAAAATAATATCGCAACACTGCCATGAGGCCAGAAATGCAGATGGCATTATCATCGTCCATCCCAACTGGTGGGGCATGCCACCCGCCATATTGACTGGTTGGGTAGATCGCATAATGCGCCCAGGCGAAGCGTACTCATTTGTTGAGGGCGACAACGGCGAAGGAGTTCCCGTCGGCTTGCTCAAAGCGAACAAAGCCATAGTATTCAACACCTCGAATACCTTTGAAGATCGAGAACGAGAAATCTTTGGTGATCCGTTGGAAAGGATCTGGAAAGATTGTATTTTTGACCTGTGTGGTGTGACTGACACTTACCGTCAGACCTTTGGCGTCATCGTCACCAGCACACAAGAAGAACGTCAGGCATGGTTGGCGGAAGTCGAAAAAAAAGTCGGCGAAATATTTCCCGCCGACGCCTGAACACGTTTATTATAACATATTGTAATAAGGGAGATCATTCCATGATCGCCCTTATTTTATAAACGATCTACCACGAGCCAACACGCGCCAGCTCCTACAGCGAGTCTAACAATATGGCCTATGTGGAAATGATATCCCCAATCAAGTCCAAACATGGCGATAACGGCTAGAAGAAATCCACCTAAAATACACTTTCTCCAAATATTAAGTCGTAAGAGGTTCATTGATTAGAACCTCCGCAAAACATTGGAAACAGCCAAAACGACAAACCCGGTGGAGACCAACCAAAACGGACTGACAAAGTCTTCCAAAACCGGGATGGACATAACATTCACTCTGATCAAAATGCCGGTCAAACCAATAAGGACACCGATCACCCAGGTGATAACTTGTGGAGGGCTGAGATTCATTTAAACAACTCCCTGCAAATACAACCGATTGAACTAATATAGGCTTTTTAACAACTCCGCCGCTTCCGCCTTGGGAACCGGTTTTGAATACAGATAGCCCTGACCGTAATCGCATTGCAAGGAATAAAGCAAATCACGCTGTCTTTCTGTTTCAATACCCTCAGCCACAACACGCAAACGCAAGCTATGCGCCATATTCACAATGGCACGGACAATCTCAATATTCTCTGGCGCCTCTTCCATCCGACGTACAAAGCTCAAATCCACCTTAAGCTGATCCATCGGGAACTTCTGCAAATAGCTCATGGATGAATAACCGGTTCCAAAATCATCGATCGCCAACTTAATCCCCAATGATTTAAGAGAATTAAGCCGACCGGTAGATTCAACAGCATCATTCATAACAACTGTTTCCGTAATCTCAAGCTTAAGCATCTCCGGCGGCAATCCTGTCTTTTTCAAGATGGTTTCCACTTCGGAAACCAGCTTCGGCTCCATGAACTGCCTGGCAGAGATATTCACCGCCATGGTCAATTGCTCAGCATCCTTGGATTGCTTCCGCCACTCATTAAGGGTGGTACAAGCTTCTTCCAGAATATGAGTGCCCAACTGCACAATTAATCCAGTATCTTCAGCTACCGGAATGAATTCACCGGGACTGACCAACCCCCGCTTGGGATGGATCCAACGAGCTAATGCCTCAAAACCATAAAGACCACCGTCAGAAAGATTCACAATGGGCTGATAATATGCTTCGAACTCATTTTGGGACAACGCACGCGTGAGTTCATTTTCCACGGCCACGACGTTAATGACGCCTTCACGCAACTTGGAATTATACTCAACACACTTGCTGCGCCCGCCCTGCTTGGCCTTGAACATTGCCAACTGGGCATTGCGCACCAACTCATCTCTCCCAGTGCCACCATTACGGCATGTATCAAGCCCAAAGCTGGCTGAAACCGGAAATTCAATACCATCTACCACCAGCGGTTGAACAAACGATTTGCGCATGCGTTGCATCACCTTACGAATGTCATCCTTTCTATTGAACTGATCGAACATAACCACAAATTCATCACTACCAAAACGCGCAACAGTATCGCCCGGCTCCAACATTTTCTGCAAGCGGACACCGACCTTCACGAGGACCTTATCACCCACAACATGGCCGTAGTGGTCATTAATGGCCTGAAAACGGTCCAAATTGAGATATAACACGCCAAAGAGACGGTTTTTCCCATCTGCCCGAACAATGGCCCTATCCATACGGTCAAGAAACAACGCCCGGTTCGGAAGTCCTGTCAGTGGATCGTGGAGAGTACTGTGCCGTATCTGGTCTTCCATGCGCTTTCGACTGGTAACATCCCTGATGCTGGTACGAATACCAAGCGACTGTCCGTCATCATCAATAGAATGCTTGATCATAGAGACCCAACGCACTTTGGCATCCTTATGATAAATTCGAAATTCCAATCCACCCTCTTCACCAGAGGTGGTGTCCTGCATGTAATTGTTCAAAGCCAATAAATCGTCAGGATAGACAAGACGCTCGAAAAAATCGTCATCGTCCAGAAATCTATCTGGAGAATACCCAGTTATTCGCTCACAAGATGGCGAAACATAAATCTGCTTACCATCAGGATCGATCCAACTCTCCCAATCATAGTTGTAATCCGCCACCATGCGATATCTATGCTCTGAATCAAGGAGTGCAGTCCGAGACGCTTCCAACGCAGCAATAGTGGATTCAAGACGGTGTGTGGTCTCTTCCAGCCGTCTTCTTTTCCTATGTAGCTCCGAAAAGGTTCCTACCTTGCTCCGCAGAACTTCAGGCTCAACGGGCTTAAACAGATAATCCACGGCTCCTAGGCCGTAACCGCGGAACACGTGCCGCTGCTCCTTGCTGATTGCCGTAATAAAAATGATAGGGATGCGGCTCGTGCGCTCGGATTCGCGTAACCGCTCAGCCAGCTCAAAACCATCCATACCAGGCATCATTACATCAAGAAGAGCCACGGCAAAATCATGATCCTTGGCAACGTTCAGAGCTTCCTCCCCTGAACTGACCAAAACCAGATTCAAGTCGCCACCACGAAGAATGCCTTCAATTAACTTCAGGTTGATTCGCTCGTCATCGACGATAAGTATATCTGTGATATCATTCATTTTTTATTCATCAAAGAAAAAACAGCCTTCTGATCTCGACACGTACTCAATATGAATGCTAACCCCATTAATTCAAAAAAGGTTTTATAATTTATCCTTTTTTTGTTTAATTATGGCAACTCCTATTTTGTGATAGATTTGACAAAAGCAACCCGCTACGTATAGACCCCTGCCCGAGCAAAAGGAGCCTAAAATGACCGATCAGAACAGCAAATTCCAACAGGTACTGGATGAATCCCACCAGTGGCCATGTCCGTATATCTTCAAATTCATCGTTCCCACGGAAAATCTGCATATGGTAGAATCCATGTTTTCAGATGAATCCCTCCAAAAACGTGAATCCAAGAACGGTAAATACACCAGCGTAACCATGGAATCCGACATGTGCTCCAGCCGGGAAGTCATGGATGTTTATGAAAAAGTTGCAACCGTACCCGGCGTAATGTCTTTGTAAATTCCACCCAACTCACCACTCAAAATTCTATTTCCGACCTTTAAGGTCGGTTTTTTTCGAATTTAGCTTCTTTACACGTCCCCTGTTCATACTTATCTATGGATGATACAAATGAAACTCTTAGGCCCAAATAGCCAAGAAAAGTTCAATATTATAAATAGATATTTCACCAGGAGACTCTCATGTGGGAATACACCGAAAAGGTTAAAGATCACTTTCTCAATCCCCGCAATGCAGGCCAAATCGAAGACGCTGATGGTGTCGGCGAAGTCGGCTCTCTTGCCTGTGGCGATGCCCTTACTTTATATATAAAAGTAGAAGAAGGTGTCATCACAGACGCCAAATTCAAGACTTTTGGTTGTGCCAGCGCTATTGCATCCAGCTCCGCACTGACCGAACTGCTCATTGGCAAGCCCGTTGAAGAAGCTGAAAAGCTGACCAACAAAGACATCGCTGAATACCTGGGCGGTCTGCCTCGCGAAAAGATGCACTGCTCTGTTATGGGTCAGGAAGCTCTTGAGCAAGCCATCAAAAACATGCGCGGCGAAGCGGGCACCAAAGCCGAGCACTCCCACGAAGGTGAACTGATTTGCGAATGCTTCGGCATTTTCGATGAAGAGATTCTCCGTGCCATCAAGGAAAACGATCTTGACACCGTAGAAGACGTCACCAACTTCACCAAGGCTGGTGGCGGTTGCGGTAAGTGTATCGATGACCTGGAACGCCTTCTGCGCGAAGCCAAGGGCGAAGGCTCTTGCCCCACCCCTTCAGAAGCACCGGCATTTCCAGCTCAGGGCATGACCAATATCCAACGCATGCACCTCATTGAATCAGTAATGGATCAGGACATCCGACCCATCCTCCAGGCTGACGGAGGCAACATCCAGCTCGTGGACATCGAAAAAACGCTGGTCACGGTCAAATTCATGGGCATGTGCTCCAGTTGTCCGTCCAGTAAGGCAACTCTTGAGAATCTGGTAGAAGCCAAGCTCAAGGAAAAAGTCGATCCCTCAATCCGCGTCGTTCTGGAGGGCTAACGCTATGAATACTATTTACATGGACAACAATGCCACCACTCAGGTGGATCCGGCTGTTTTCGAAGAAATCAAGCCATACTTCACAGAACTCTATGGCAACCCTTCCTCCATGCACCGTTTCGGCGGTCAGGTGGGCGTAAAGATCAAAGAAGCACGCCAGCGCGTTGCCGACCTAATCGGTTGCGATCCCGCAGAGATCATCTTCACATCCTGTGGCTCAGAGTCTGACAATACTGCCATCCGCTCCGCCCTCAAGGCGTTCCCGGAAAAGAAGCACATCATCACCACCGCCGTAGAACATCCGGCCATCCTGAGCCTGTGCAAATACCTGGAAAAGAAGGAAGGCTACGAAGTAACGTATCTTCCCACAGACGAGCACGGACGCCTCGACATCGAGGAATATAAAGCAGCTTTCCGCCCCGGCACCGCCATTGCGTCCATCATGTGGGCCAATAACGAAACCGGTAATATCTACCCCATTGAAGAAATGGCTCAGATCGCTCGCGATAACAATGTCATCTTCCATACTGACGCTGTTCAGGCTGTGGGCAAGGTGCCCATGAATATGTCTGAGCTGTCCGTAGACATGCTCTCCCTGTCCGGTCACAAGCTCCACGCACCCAAGGGAGTGGGCGCTCTCTATGTACGTAAGCGTCTCCCCTTCCGTCCTCTGCTCATCGGCGGACACCAAGAAGGAAGCCGCCGCGCCGGAACCGAGAACACCACCGGCATCGTAGCTCTGGGCAAGGCATGTGACCTCGCACGAGAAAACATGGATGTTGAAATTACTGAAGTGAAAGCCTTGCGCGACAAGCTGGAAGCCGGTCTTACCCAGACCATCCCCGACGCCAAGATCAATGGTGATCCGGAAAACCGCCTGCCTAACACCACCAATATATCTTTTGGGTATGTGGAAGGCGAAGCGATCCTGCTCATGATGGACCAACTCGGCATTTGCGCCAGCTCCGGCTCAGCGTGTACATCCGGTTCTCTGGAACCGTCCCACGTGCTTATGGCCATGGGCATTCCGTTCACCTTTGCCCACGGCTCCATTCGTTTCAGCCTCAGCCGTTTCAACACGGAACAGGAAGTTGATTTCGTTTTGGAATCCATGCCCAAGCTCATTGAGAATCTGCGTAAACTCTCGCCGTTCTCTGCAGACAAGGAAGCTCCGGCCATCACCAAGAGTTTTAAGGGGTAAGCCATGAACATAGCACAGGATATGACAGAACTTGTCGGACGCACCCCCATGGTCCGCCTGAACAAGCTGTCCGAAGATTTGGAAGCCACTCTGGTCGCCAAGCTTGAGTTCAACAATCCGTGCGCATCGGTCAAAGACCGTATCGCAAAGAACATGATCGAATCAGGTTTTACGAATGGTACGATCACCCAAGACACAGTGCTGGTGGAGCCCACAAGCGGCAACACCGGCATCGGTCTGGCGTTCATCAGCGCGGTCAAGGGATTGCGACTCATTCTGACCATGCCTGAATCCATGTCTGTGGAGCGCCGTAAGCTCCTCAAGGGATTCGGCGCAGAGCTGGTTCTCACTCCTGCCTCTGAAGGAATGAAGGGAGCCATTGCCAAGGCCGAAGAGATCGTAGCCGAAAATGACAACGCATTCATGCCCATGCAGTTTGAAAACGAATTCAATCCCGCCATGCACCGCAAGACCACCGGCCCGGAAATCTGGGAAGATACCGATGGTCAGGTGGATATCCTGGTGGCTGGCGTCGGAACTGGCGGTACCATCACCGGAGTCGGTGAGTATCTCAAGGAACAGAAACCCACAGTTCAAGCTGTTGCCGTGGAACCTTCCGCATCTCCGGTCCTGTCCGGTGGAAAACCCGGCCCGCATACCATCCAGGGAATTGGTGCAGGTTTCATACCCAAGGCCCTGAATGTGGACGTCCTCGATGAAATCATCCAGATTGATAACGATACAGCTCTGGAAACCGCCAAGCAGTTGATCCAAGAAGAAGGTATCCTCTGTGGCATCTCCTCCGGTGGTAACTGCGCTGCAGCCCTAAAACTTGCCAAACGACCGGAAAACAAGGGTAAGATGATCGTTTTCATCGTCTGTGACACAGGCGAGCGATATCTCAGCACCCCGCTGTTCGAATAGGAAAAGACCATGAACGAAAGCGAATACACCCTCGCCGACGTAGTGGCCCTGCTTGTTGAGTCCGGTGACGCAGGTGAAGCCTCCCGCCGATATTCCGACGACGCCCCCATGCCATCCGTGGAAGCTCTGTCCGAGATCGTCGAAGACCTCAGGGCAGTCCTCTTTCCCGGCTATTACGGTCCGTCTGAGGTCACGCCCGACACCATGCCCTACTACATCGGCTCCACTTTGGACCGCGTGGAAAGGCATCTGGCCGACCAGATCAACCGAGGCTACTGCTTTGTCTGTGACAACACCAAAGTGGATCGCTGCCAGGACTGTGAAGTCAGATCCCGCGACATAGCTCGCAGGTTCATCACCAAGCTGCCGGCCATACGTAAGCTATTACTCCTCGACGTAGAAGCAGCCTACGATGGCGACCCAGCGGCCAAGACCCATGGCGAAACCATCTTCTGCTACCCGTCCATCCGGACCATGACCAATCATCGCATCGCCCATGAGCTCTATAAGCTCGGCGTGGACATTATTCCACGTATTATTGGCGAGATGGCTCACTCGGACACTGGAATCGACATCCACCCTGGAGCCACCATTGGCAAGTCATTCTTCATGGACCACGGTACAGGCACAGTCATTGGCGAAACATGTATTATTGGTGATAATGTCCGCGTCTACCAGGGCGTGACTTTGGGAGCCAAAAGCTTTCCCAAAGGTGAAGACGACCGCCTTATCAAGGGCCTTCCACGTCACCCGGTGGTGGAGGACGACGTTATTATTTATGCAGGAGCCACCATCCTTGGCCGTGTAAACATCGGCAAAGGCTCTGTTGTCGGTGGTAATGTCTGGATCACACGAGATATTCCAGCAGGAGCACAGATCGTCCAATCCCGCGCTATGCAGCAGTCATTCATCGATGGCGGCGGCATCTAATACAAATTAGACAATAAAAAAGGGCAGACTCTCACGAGTCTGCCCTTTTTTATTGTCTCTTAACAACTCTAGTAATTATACTTGTTGATCTTGTTTCTGATTATCCGAACAAGCAGCACAGATGGGATGACAATAATGATTGCCACAATGATTTCAGGCAAGCCATGCGTCAAGCCAATGCTGAAAGCAACCGAAGAATCGAGGTAACCACGGAGAACAGAGAACCCGAGGTAAAATACCGTATTGGTCAAAGTGCCAACAACCGCACCCACACCTAATCTATAATACTCATTGGAGCCTCTGGTCGCCGTATATGCAAAGTATGTAGTCACACCTATCAGCATGCGAGGCACCATTGAAACTATGGGATCAGCTCCCATAGGTGTGATTCCCATATACATGCTGGTAAAACCAAAAACAGTCCCAACTATTATACCAGCAGGCCATCCTTCCACCAAACATACTATGATAGTGGGCAAATGCATAATGGTCGCAAACTTTGCTTCAGTAGGTACAGGAATAAAGCCTAACCGAGTGACTCCCAATACGAGAGTCAGCAGAATAAACCCGCCGATTATCGGTAAATTGGGATGCCCGATCGGGCTAATGGCGCCTCTCGATTTATCTTCCATGGATGCAGTATAACAGCTCCAGAGAAAAAGCGGTACCTCATTATGATTCGAGCCCTTTCACTAACTCCTTCACAGACTGACCACCAGGAGTTTTGGCATTGGGATCAATGGCAAGCACCTCTTTCCATGCCTTGAGAGCACTGGCCTTGTCGTTCAGGTCATGGAGATACACGATACCCAGATTGAAGCGGGAAACAACATGCTTGGCATCAAGAGATGCAGCTTGTTTAAAAGCTCTGATCGCGTCTTCAAACCGTTCTGTGCGACGGTACATAACGCCAAGATCAGACCAAACGCCGACATCCATGGGTCTGAGTTCCAAAACATGCTCATATGCTGCAGCCGCCTTTGCGGGCAAATTATTGTCAAAGCAGTAATGTCCAAGTTGGATCCAACCATCAACATTGGTAGGATTGGCTGCAACAGCCTTTTCCAACTCGGCTAATTTAGCAGGGTTGACGCTGGAAGCCTGCTGTTGTTGCTGTGGAGCAGATGAAACCTGGCTCACAGAGGTTGGTTTATTGCCCACATATAGCATCGTGATGGTATTACCGATAAAAGCACCCACAAGAAGCGCCATAATAACAAGAAGATAGCAAGAAGACTTCTTCATGTAATCCTGCTTAACCTCTTCCATTTCTCGATTCCTTTTGTGAACACCCATATTATCTCCCGGCAATAGCGCCATATATTGTTGAGTTTCAAAGTATGAATTGTAGCCAATTTGTCACATATAAGCCAGCCAGAACCCGCGTCAACCTTGTGCAAAAGGCGCACCCCTTGACTTCCGAGCCATGTTATAACAATGTACCCCGATTCATTTAGACTGATACTAATATACAAAGTAATATACCCCTGCGGAGGACTTGTAAAATCATGAGCGACTATAAAAAAACCCTGCTCCTGCCCAAAACAAAATTTCCCATGAAGGCCAACCTCAAGCAACGTGAGCCGGAAATGCTCAAGTTTTGGGAGGAAACCAAGGCGTATGACGCCATGGTCGAAGCTGGTGACGCCGACAATGAGTACGTGCTGCACGATGGCCCCCCCTATGCCAACGGCCACATTCACATGGGCACCGCGCTCAACAAAGTCCTCAAGGATATTGTGGTCAAATCCCGCAACATGCAGGGCCAGCAGGCACAGTACGTTCCCGGTTGGGATTGTCACGGCCTGCCCATCGAGCACAAGGTCGAACAAGAACTCAAGAAAAAGAATAAAGAGCTCGACACTCTGACCATCCGTAAAATTTGCCGTTCCTACGCAGCCAAATGGCTGGACACCCAGCGCAAAGAATTCAAACGCCTCGGCGTATTCGGCGTATGGGAAGATCCTTACATGACCATGAAGCCGGAATACGAAGCAGCCACAGCTCGCGAACTGGGCCGCTTCATGGAGCGCGACGGCGTTGTTCGTGGCAAGAAGCCCATTTACTGGTGTTGTGATTGCCGCACCGCCTTGGCCGAAGCCGAAGTGGAATACGAGGATCACTCCTCCCCTTCCATCTACGTCCGCTTCCCCCTTGCTGACGAAAATTTTAAAAAGATAGCCGATGTGGACGTTTCCAAACTCTATATCATCATCTGGACCACCACTCCCTGGACCATTCCCGACAACATGGGCGTGGCCGTTCACCCCAACTTCGACTACGTGCTAGTGGAAGCTGGCGGCGATAACTACGTAGTAGCCGAGGGGCTCCTCGAAGAGTGCAAAGCCAAGTTCGGCTGGGAAGAAGCCAATATTCTGGCAAGATTCTCCGGTGCAGAGCTGGAAGGTCTTGAGGCCAAGCACCCCATCTACGACCGTGTTTCCAAAGTAGTCCTGGCCGATTACGTCACTCTCGAAACCGGTACAGGTTGCGTACACACCGCTCCCGGCCATGGTCGAGAGGACTTTGAAACCGGCCTCAAATATGGTCTGGAAGTTTACTCGCCCATGAACGACAAGGGCCAATTCCTGCCCGAGGTCGAGCACTTTGCCGGCCTGAATGTCTGGGAAGCCAATCCCAAGGTCATCGAAAAGCTGACCGAACTGGGCAATCTCATGGCTCAGGAAGAAATCTCCCACTCCTACCCGCACTGCTGGCGCTGTAAAGAGCCGGTCATTTTCCGCGCCACCACCCAGTGGTTCGTGGGCATGGATGAAAACGATCTCCGCAAGAACTCCTTGAATGCAATCCGCAACGATGTGGAATGGGTTCCGAGTTGGGGCGAAGACCGCATCTACAACATGGTCGAAAATCGCCCTGACTGGTGTATCTCCCGTCAGCGCAACTGGGGTGTCCCCATCTCCGCACTTATTTGCGAAGATTGTGACGAGACATGGTTTGACGCCCAGTGGGTTTATGACATCTGTGATAAATACGCCAAACACGAAACCGGTTGTGACTACTGGTTTGAAGCTCCCATCGAAGAGCTCGTGCCTGAAGGACTCAAGTGCGCCAAATGCGGCGGCACCCACTGGAAACGTGAAACAGATATTCTGGATGTCTGGTTTGACTCCGGCACATCTTACGCCGCTGTTGTTGAACAGCGCGAAGAGACCCGCTATCCCGCAGACCTCTATCTGGAAGGTTCTGACCAGCATCGTGGCTGGTTCCACTCCTCCCTGCTCGCTTCCATGGGTACCCGTGACGTACCGCCCTACAAGACGGTACTCACCCACGGCTATGTAGTGGACGCCGAGGGCCGCAAGATGTCCAAGTCCATTGGCAACGTCATCGCGCCCCAGGAAATCATCGACAAGTTCGGCGCTGAAATCCTGCGAATGTGGGTTTCCGCCTCCAACTACCAGGAAGATATCCGCATCTCGGACGAAACCCTGAACCGTCTGGTGGACGCCTACCGTCGCATCCGCAACACCTGCCGCTACCTGCTGTCGAACCTCAACGACTTCGACCCGAAAAACAAAGTGGCTGTTGAAGACATGCTGCCTGTTGATCGCTACGCTCTCGACATGGTTTCGCGTCATCACACGGCCATTCAGGAAGCGTATAGAAACTTTGAATTCCATAAGGTTTATCACACACTGCACAATCTGTGCGTGGTCGACCTGTCCGCCTTCTACCTGGATATCATCAAGGATCGCCTCTACGTGGAAGAGCAGGACGGCCTCAAACGCCGCTCCGCCCAGACCGTGCTCTGGCAGGTCCTCATGATGCTGCTCCAGGACATGGCACCGATCTGTTCCTTCACCGCCGAGGAAGGGTTCCAGAACCTGCCCGACGCCATCAAGGCAGACCTCGGCCAGACCAAGACAGTTTTTGCTCTGCGCTTTGCCCCGGACGCCACAGAGTTGTCCGACGACGAGCGCGCCAAATGGGAAAAGCTGGCTGCCGTTCGCAGTGAAGTGAACAAGGCCATCGAACCCATGCGCAAAGACCGTGTCATCGGCAAGTCTCTGGATGCTGAAGTAACTCTCTACACCACCGAAGAAATCCGCGCCCTCGTGGACTCTGACGATGTAGACTCCATGGAGTTCTTCATTGTCTCCAAAGTCAACCTGGCCGATCTGGCAGACGCTCCCGCCGATGCCTTTACTGGTGAAGAAGTCGCAGACCTCAAAATTGGTGTCGTGGCTGCTTCCGGTGAAAAGTGCGAACGCTGCTGGCGCATCAGTGAAGAGTTGGGAACTGACCCTGCTTACGCTGACGCTTGCCCGCGCTGCACAGCGGTCCTGAAAACACTGGCCTAAGGACGCCCATGAATCGCTACCTGCTCGCATCCATCTGGACTGCGGTAGTCGTTGTCCTGGATCAAATCACCAAAGTCTGGGCTTCCTCTGCTATGGAAGTCTGGACGGGGAAGGTCGTTATTCCCGGCTTCTTCAATCTAGTACATTATCTCAATCGCGGCGCTGCCTGGGGTTTCCTCGGCAGCGACGCCATTGATTGGCAACGCCCTCTCTTTATTGCCATCACCTTCATAGCCCTTGGTTTCATCGGCTACATGCTCAAGACCACCGCCACCAGCGATAAGTGGATGATCCAAGGCCTCGGCCTCATCGCGGGTGGTGCCATGGGCAATCTCATTGACCGCGTCCGCCAAGGCGCGGTGATCGACTTCCTCGATTTTTACGTGGGCACCTATCATTGGCCCGCTTTCAACGTTGCAGACTGCGCCCTCAGTGTCGGCGCTGGCTGCATCATCCTTTCAATGTACCTGAACCGTAATAACAAAGAGGCGTAACAGCCCATTTTGATTTAAGGAATTATATCCATGATTGCAGATTTCTCAGCTCTGACCACCCAGCAATGGATCATTGTCATCGCGGCAGTCTTCGCCTGTTTCTCCTTCTCCGCCTGGTCAATCCTTGACGCCTGGAAGCGCGACTTTGAAGCTACCAATGAAAAAGTCCTTTGGATTCAAATCTGTATTTTTGTTCCAATCCTCGGCTCTCTGGCGTATCTTTTTCTCGGTAGAAAAAGGGGGAGTAAAAACGCATGAATAAAATAGTCAGAATTTTCAGTACATTTGGCCTTATTCTTATATTGGCAGCATCTTTTGGATGTGCCGCCAAAGCCGATTTAGACGCCATGCAGATGCAACGCGATCAAGACGTGAACCGCATCAAGCAGCTTCAAAATGAACTTCAAGAGACCAAACAACTCCTATCCGAGGAAATAGAAAATTCCCAGACACCGGTGCGCCAAAAGACCGCTGACATCTGGGCCGAGATGCAAGGCATGCGCAAGGAACTGGCAATCCTTCGGGGCGAGATGGATGCCATGGCAAGCCGCATGGATCGTCAGGTTGGAGATGCAGATTCCGAACTCACCACCACAAATCTCAAGGCATCCATCGACGAGTTGGAATTCATTATGGAAAACCAACTCCAAGTGGACATGACACAAGCTCGAGCAGAAATCGCATCCGCCAAAGCCATCGCTCCCGCAGCACCAGGAGTGGCAGCTACAACCGGAGCCGCTGTTGGTGCAACAGCCGCCACTGTCAGTACATCAACCGATTCAGCAGCAAAGCCTAAAGCGCCAGTGACGGTGTCCGATTCTGATCCCGCAAAAGCGCTCTACGACAAAGCCTACGCTTTGTACAAAGAAGGCCAATTTGAAAAAGCCCGTTCATACTGGGCTGAATTCACTGACACCTTCAAGAAACACCCTTTCTCGCCCAGCGCAACATTCTGGCAGGGCCAGTGCTATTACAAGCTCAAAGATTACGCCCGCGCCGCCATTCTCTTTGAGGATGTCATCGAAAAATACAAGAAAAGTTCCAAGTATAAGTCAGCTCTGCTGAAAGCCGGCTACTCTTGGAATTACCTTGGCAAGCCTGAGCTGGCCAAGATGCGCATGGAAGAAATCGTCAAGAAGTTCCCCAAGTCCGTGGAAGCCACTCAGGCCAAGCGGTATCTTGCAAAGGTGAAATAACGGGGTTGCTATCCCTATTCTCACCATGTAATAGTGCGTTAAATCAGGATATCCAATGAAAGAAGTTATAAAAGGTTTCAGAAAGATCGTTTACCTTTCCTTCCCACCAGAAGCGTCAGGACGTCCCGTGGTCTGCAATCTCACCCGACTGTTCGACCTGAACTTCAATATTCTCAAAGCTGATATTAGCCCGAGACATGTTGGAGCCATGACACTTGAACTTTCTGGAATGGAAGAAGATTTCCACAAGGGGATCGGCTATCTCAAGGAAAACGGCATCCGCATCACCCCGGTTGCGCACAAGATCTTCCGCAACGAAGAATCCTGTGTGCATTGTGGTCTATGTACAGCCATGTGTCCCACAGATGCCCTCCGACTTGAAATGAGCGACCGCACCGTGTTATTTGACGTAGAGAAATGTTCAGCCTGTGGCATGTGCACTCGCGTTTGTCCGGTCAAAGCGATGACTCTGGATCTCGAAGACAACAAGTAACCGTTCAGGGGCAGCAATGAGCAGCGAAAAAAGAACCTTTTCCCGCGTTCCGGTCCGTCTTAAAGGCTATGCCCGCACCATGAGCTCCGTTGACTCCCCACAGATGTTCACTGGCGACCGTGTAGGTGAAGAATCCAATAGGGAAGCTTTGTTTCACAACTCCAAGCTGCCTGAAGAGCTAACCAATTTCCTGGCCCAAATGGATAGGAAAATGGATCGCATCCTTGGCCTTATGAGCAAGGAGCAACTTCGCTCAGACTTCCCTCTGGACATCGAAATCATGGAATTGTCGGCCGCAGGCATCAAGTTCCGCACAACATCTCCCATTGCTCAAAACAAGCCTCTTGAAATAATTGCCATACTTAGCCAGATCCCGTTAAAAATGGCGGGTAGCAAAGGACGCGTTCGAGGCATTGAAGAAGATACTGGTTTGTATCGCTTTGAATTCGTGGACCTCAGAGGCTCGGACATGGAAGAAATCGTCCAATTCGTATTCCAGCAGCAACGCGAACAGATTCGCAACTCCAAACTGTAGCCCCAATCAGGAGCTGACCATGACCAGCAACGAAGCGCTCATTCAAGATATAATGAAACGCGTCTCCAAAGACCTCGGTGACAACCTCAAAAAATCCATTGAGACCGCCATCCAGAAGGAAATAGCGGAGAACCTTTCCCAAACTCTTCTGGAAGGAGAATTCTATCGCCGGGTGAATGAAGATTTGCAAAGCGGCCTCAAAGAAATTTATCATGAAGTCAAAGCTGCTCGTGGTGGTCACGAGATCAAATCCATTGAAGCGGATATTGATCCCGAAGAACTGTTCAGCGAAACCTCTGACCAGCTCGACGCCGTCCTCAAAACCACAGAAAAAGCTGCAGTTGATATCATCGATATCGTGGAAAATCTCCAAGATCTTCAAGGGACGGTGTCTCAGATCGTCAAGGGCTTTGAGTCCGGCGGTGTCACCAAAGCCAACCGAGAAAGACTCAAAGAAATCAACAGCACACTCGGCAATGACCTGTCTACAATCATGGTAACGCTGAGCTTTCAGGATCTCACAGGCCAGCGCATCAAGATCATCATCAACTCCATCAGACAGGTGGAAAAAATCGTACGCGAAGTCATGCTCTCCACTGGCCTTATGATCAGGCAACGTGAAGAGGAACCGCAGAAGGACATTGACACTTTGTCCGAAGACGCAAAGTCAGAAGCTACCTCCAAACTGCAAGGTCCTGCCGCTGACGCCAATCAGGATAACGTGGACGACCTTCTCGCCTCTCTCGGCCTAGACTAAGCTCCCTTCCCAAGATACCAATAAAAAAGCCCACCATCCAAGGATGGTGGGCTTTTTACTATCATTTGATATCGACTACAGAAGGAATATGCCAGCCAGCCCCAGGAAGGACCAGAAACCAATGGTATCAGTAATCGTGGTCAGAAAGATGGATGAGGCCTGAGCAGGATCACGCCCGATTTCCTTCAGGATAAGCGGGATGGCAGCACCAGCAAAGGCACCTACAAGCATATTGATGACCAAGGATATGGCCATTATGGTCGCCAACATGAAATCACCTGTAGCAGCCACAATTGCGGCAAGAACCAAGAGTGAAATCAGCCCACTGTTTACAGTACCGATCTTGATTTCACGGAATACTGCGAACCATGCTTTCTTGCGGTCAAATTTCTCCATGGCCAACTGACGGATCATCACAGCCAGCGCCTGCTGCCCTGTGTTACCACCCTGATTGGAGATAATATGCATAAGTGCGGCCAAGATAGCCATGGCAGCAATTGTTGCGTCGAAAAGGTGAACGACATACGCGGCAACTGCGGAGTTGATGACGTTGATGATAAGCCATGGAATACGTTTCTTAACGGAAAAAATAACCGGGGAATCCGTAGTCTCATCCGCACCAGCACCAACCATGGTCTGCATGTCCTCAGATGCCTCTTCATGAATAATATCAATGACATCATCAACAGTGACAACACCGAGAAGGCGGTTGCCGAAATCGACAACAGGGAGGGCGAGCATATTGTAATGGGCGATGAGGTGAGCGACTTCTTCCTTATCAATATTATAGCCCACGGTGATCAGATTCTGTGTTTTAACCAGTTCTTTCAAAGCTATTCCGCGTTTGGCGAGGAGCAGATCACGCAGAGAGATAACACCAACAAGGCGGTCTTTTTTATCCGTAAGATATGCGTAATACGGAATTTCCTTGTCTTCGACCTCTTCGCGGAGTTTGGCAATGGCCTCGTCCGGAGTCAGATCCTGGTCAAGGATGACGACCTCGGTGTTCATGACACCACCCGCAGTATCCGGGTCAAATGTCAGAAGCGTCTTAAGTTCAGCCCGCTCTTCTTCAGGAACGCGTTTCAGAATCGCCTGCTGAAGGTCGTCTTCGAGGTCTTCGAGTAAATCCGTAGCATCATCAGGTGCCATTTCCTCAACAATGCGTGCGGCAAGACCGTGATTAAGATGCTCCATGAGCAACTTCTGGTCACGATCTTCCATCTCTGCAATGGAGTCGGCAGCGTCCTTGATGGGAAGCTGTTTAATGAACTTCACCTGATCGTGGATGTCGAGACCTTCAATGGTTTCGGCAGCATCGGCAGGGTGCTGGGCTTCAATTTCGGCAGCGGTCAAACCGTCGACGATTTCGCCCTCTTGTTCACGGATTTCTTCATTCACACTCATGGGGAAAATCCCTAGCTTAATTCATGATTCAGGTCAAAGATTTATGCTTATTATCGGCGTTATATATTTGTGAAATCCTTCATCAACTCCCACTACACTTGACGAAACCCCGGACGTGCTTTACTTGGCTTCAACCACATTACATAAGACTGGACAAACATTATGCCTACCAACATTTTCGAAGAATTCTTCCAGGCCGAAGCCCGCATGTTCCTGCTGGCAACCATCCGCATCGCTCTTGCCGAGGACGGATCCGACCTCACCTCCATGGGTGTATTCTCTGAAGGAGATCTGACCCAGGCCATGATCGTGGCCAAAGAGGACACTGTCGTAGCCGGACTCCCCCTGATCCCTATGATCATGGAATTCGGCGGCGAAGAATGCCAAGTTCACCTCAACGTGGACGATGGCGATTTCGTACCCAAAGGAACCATGGTTGCCGCCCTACAAGGCCCCACAGTCCACCTGCTCAAAGCTGAGCGCGTGATAATGAATTTCCTGTGCCACCTGTCCGGCATCGCGAATCTGACGACCCAGTACGTAAAAGCGTTGGAAGGCACAAAGACCCAGCTTCTGGATACCAGAAAAACTTTGCCCGGATTGCGCTTCCCTGAAAAATACGCAGTTCTTGCTGGTGGCGGAAAAAACCACCGCCTCACCCTGTCCGACATGCTTATGCTCAAGGATAACCACATTGAGCAGGCTGGCTCCATTACACACGCTGTAGACGCTCTCTTGCGCACGCATACCCCCTGCCCGCCCATCGAAGTAGAATGCCGTACTCTTGAGGAAGTGGAAGAAGCCACCCAGTGCGAAATCCAGCGTATCATGCTGGACAACATGGATGCAGAAACCGCCAAGACGGCGCTGGGTATCATTCCCGACACCATTGAAACGGAAATCAGCGGCAATATTTCTCTGGAAAATATCCGCGAGGTTGCCGAACTTGGCCCGAACTACATCTCTGTAGGCAAGCTTACTCACTCTGCCCCTTCGTCAGATTTCAGCATGCAGTTCGTGCCCTTACGATAGAGAGGATCATCATGGAAAAGTCCATCGCTACCATTGAAAGAATTCGTCAGGCCATGGGCGACAAGCTCGCCATCCTTGGGCATCACTATCAGTCCGATGCGGTCATCGAGCACACCGATATCCGTGGCGACTCTCTGGAGCTTTCCCGCAAGATCAGCCCACTAAAAGCTGATTACATCGTCTTCTGCGGTGTCTACTTCATGGCGGAATCCGCGGCCATCCTTCAGCGCCAGGACCAGAAGGTATTCATCCCTGACACCAGCGCCACTTGCCCCATGGCTGACATGGCCGAGGCCAGCCGCGTGGAAAAGGTTCTCAATATCCTTCAAACGAACGGCCGCAAAGTTATTCCCCTCACTTACGTGAACTCCTCCGCTGCCGTGAAAGGTGTTGTGGGACGCTTTGACGGATCTGTCTGCACCTCTGCCAACGCCAAGACCATGCTCGACTGGGCACGCAAGCAAGGTGATGCAGTGCTTTTCCTTCCAGACAAGCACTTGGCACGCAATACCGCCAATGACCTCGGTATGCCCGAAGACAAACGCATTATTCTCCATGACGCGGTTATGGACGGTGACCCGGCACTCTATGTCGACCCGAGCCAAACTGACGACAAAGATTTCATCATCTGGCCCGGCTACTGCCCTATCCACGAAGAGTTCACTTTGGATTCCATCAAGGAAATCCGCAGGAGCGAGCCGGAAGCCAAGATTGTGGTCCACCCCGAATGCGCCCCCTCCATCGTTCAAGCGGCAGATGGAAACGGTTCCACCACCTTCCTGATCAAATATGCTGAAGAAGCACCGGCAGGCTCTACTGTCTACATCGGCACAGAAGACAATCTGGTAAAACGCCTCGCCAAGCAATACGAAGGCGTAAAGACCATCAAATCCATCGACATCAATCTCTGTGAAGATATGGGCAAGATAACACTCGACAACCTTGCCACTTTGCTTGAGAATATCGAAACAGAGACGCCGGTTACCGTGTCTAACGACATCAAGGAACCCGCACGCCTCGCCCTGGAGCGGATGCTCGAAGTCTGCTCCTAACTACAACAGCGTGGTAGGTCATTGGACATGAACGACTTTCGACTGCAAAGCGATGCCCTGATTATTGGCTCCGGTATTGCCGGGGCTGTGGCAGCCCTCACTCTGGCTGAACAGGGCAAAGATGTTATCCTCATCACTGCCAGCGACACCGTTGCCAACGGCAATACCGCCTTGGCACAAGGCGGTATTGTGTATCGTAGCGAGGATGATGACCCTCGGATTCTGGAAAAAGACATCCAGACCGCAGGCTGGAATCACAATTTCACCCGCGCTGTCCGCCATCTCTGCCGTAAAGGACCAGAAGTCCTCAAAGAGCTTTTCCTTGAAAAATATAAAATCCCTTTCAATCAGCGGGAACCCGGTGACTGGTACCTAACCCGAGAAGGCGGACACTCCCTGGCTCGCATCTTGTACTGTGATGACCACACCGGGCAAAACATCATGGACGTGCTGGCTCATGAAGTAGAAACGCATGAAAACATCCGTGTTCTCACCAGACGCACGGCCATTGATCTGCTCACCACACAGCACCACGCAAAACACACAGATTTCAAATATTCCCTATCCAACCAATGTGTGGGCGCATACGTGTTCAACGAGGATCTGAACAAAGTGGAAACCATCGTTTCCAAGTTTACCCTCCTTGCCACTGGCGGTATCGGACAAATTTATCTGCACACTACAAACACTCGCGGCTCCATCGGCTCTGGCCTGGCTATGGCCTCTCGCTCCGGGGCGCGCCTCATGAACTGCGAGTACGTCCAATTCCACCCCACAGCCCTCTATGGAGCCTCCCAGCGCGGAGAACGACGTTTCCTGGTGTCTGAAGCGGTACGTGGCGAAGGTGCTGTTCTGGTCAACAGCAAAGGTGAAGCATTCATGCCTCGCTATGATACCCGCGCAGACCTCGCGCCACGCGACATTGTTACGCGCGCCATCATGGAAGATATGCTCGAATCGGATGACGACTGCGTTTATCTGGACACATCCAACATAAAGCAGGACGTCTCGAAACGGTTCCCCACTATTTATCAACGCTGTCAGGACATCGGCGTGGACATGAAAAAGGATCTCGTACCCGTTGTACCTGCTGCTCACTATTTCTGTGGTGGCATCCTTGTGGACAATCGCGCACGTACGACTCTAGACAGACTCTACGCAGCTGGAGAGTGCAGTTGCACCGGCGTCCATGGAGCCAACCGTCTTGCCTCCACATCCCTTCTGGAAGGGATGCTTTGGGGCCACAGTGCTGGCGAAGACATTGCCAAACGCATGAACCGATCTACGAAAATAACTCGCAAGTTGAGCGACTCGATTCCTGACTGGAATCACGTAGGCGAACTGCATAATGAGGACCCTGCTCTGGTCGCTCAGGACTGGGCCAATATCCGCAATACCATGTGGAACTATGTGGGTGTTTCCCGGACCAAAGGCCGTCTCATGCGCGCATTCACAGACATGCGCAAACTGACCAAGGATCTCCAGGATTTCTATAAGCAGACCGCCCTCAGTAAGCCCATCATCGACCTCTTTCACGGCTCTCAAGCAGCTTATATCATCACCCTCGCGGCTCTCCGAAACAAAGAGACCAAAGGATGCCATTTCAGGGCAGATTAAAATACTACATCTGGCCCAGTTTGACCACTCATAACCCCACTTGGCAGTTGAATTCTCCCATATTCTCTGACAAAAGCAATTTGCTATTGCTATCGACATCACACACTTCCGCCGCTCCAGAACCCTTGCGACACAATGACTCTGGATATTTACTAGACTTTTTTTAGACTTTTACGCCAACAATTCATTCACCCAAATGAACAGTTAGTGCGATTTGGATCGCTAGATAGATGAGTTAAGGAAAGGACAGTAAAGACGCGCATATTTTAAAGCTCTAAAAAACGTGCGTACACATGAATCATGACAAAAAAAGCCGCCCTGTAAGGCGGCTTTTTTTGTCAATTCGCAATATGATTACTTGCGCCAGAACTCCGGCACAAACAAAATAATAACCGTGTATATTTCGAGTCGGCCAAGCACCATACAAAAGGTCAGTACCCACTTGGCAGTGTCCGGCAACCAGGCAAAGTTATCCGTCGGCCCTACTCCACCAATACCCGGTCCAATGTTACCAATACACGCCAAAGAGGCAGCAAAGGATGTAACGACATCAACTCCTGTTCCCGCTACGATAAACGCAGCGAATACGAACAGTCCTATCCATAGGATAAAGAAGCCAACAACACCGCTGATGACATCATCCTGTACCACTATGTTGCCCATCTTAACTCTACTGATTGACCGCGGATGAATGAGACGAAACAACTCTTTGTAAGAGTGCTTCACCAGCAACATGATGCGCATGACTTTCATACCGCCACCAGTAGATCCGGCACAACCACCGATGAACATGAAGAACAGCAGGATCGCCTGCGTGACTCCCGGCCACAGCTCATAGTCAGCCGTGGCAAATCCGGTCGTAGTCAGGATTGATGCAACCTGAAATGAGGTATAGCGGACAGCGTCCGCCATATTGTCATAATTACCACCGAGATAAACGGCAATGGTGATGATAATAGTTGAAATAACGACCAGCCCGACAAACACCCGGAACTCCGGATCCTTCCACATAACACTGGGACGCCACTTGAGCATCATATAGTGCAGCGTAAAGTTCACACCTGCAATGAGCATGAAGATGGTGATGACATAGTCGATGTATGCGGAGTCAAAGGCTGCCACCGAGGTATTCATGGTGGAAAAACCACCTGTGGCCATGGTTCCGAAGGTGTGACAGAGGGCATTGAAGAAATCCATACCGCCCAACATGAGCAACAGAGTCTCCAAAGCACTGAACATCACATAAACTTTCCACAAGGTCATGGCCGTGTCCTTGATGCGCGGCTTGAGCTTATCCGGCACAGGTCCAGGGACTTCTGCCTTATAAAGCTGCATTCCACCAACACCAAGGAATGGCAGGATAGCCAGAGAAAGAACAATGATACCCATGCCGCCCAGCCAGTGTGTTAGGCTACGCCAGAACAGGATGGAACGCGGTACGGCTTCTATATTCGTCAACACGGACGATCCAGTTGTGCTGAATCCAGACAGGGATTCGAACACACAGTCCACCACGGTCTCAAATGTACCACCGAGATAAAACGGCAGCCCACCGAATGCGCCAGCCGCAAACCAGCCGAGAGCAACGATAGCCATGCCCTCGCGGTGCGTCATGACCGACTGAGACCGCGATGCTTCGGGATCGCGAAAAACAAAGAACATCAGCACGCCAGTAACAATGGTGATGCCCATGGACAAGGCCAAAGGCGTGGCTGTGCCGTCGTTATAATAAAAAGCCCAGATCAGCGGCAGGACCATGGTCAATCCTACACATGCGATAAGTGCGCCAATGACGTGTAGAACATACTTCCAGCGCATTTAGAAGAACTCCACCTTGGCTGTAAGAATCTTTTCCATCTTGGGAATATTCTGTCGGGTGGAAATGATAATGAGCTGGTCTTCCGGCTCTACCACGGTGTCACCACGCGGGATGATGACCTCATCGCCACGCTGGAAACAAAGGATCAGGCAACCGCGCGGAAAATCGATATCCATAACCTTCTTGCCGACGATCGGCGAGTCCTTATGCGCCACCACTTCCAGAGCTTCAGCAGCCTCACCGCGAATATTCACGGATGAGATGATGCGCCCGCGTCGGATGAAATGCAGCAACGAGTTAATAGCTGCCTGCCTTGGGCAAACAACAAAGTCGATCCCGATAGGCTCAATGAGTGGCATATAGCCAAAATTATTAACACGAGTAACAGTGCGTTTTGCACCGAGTGATTTGGCGAGCAGACAGGTAAGGATATTGGTTTCTTCATCACCCGTTACGGAGATAACCATATCCATGTCCTGAATATTCTCTTCACGCAGGATTTCCTGATCCGTGGAATCGCCCATGAGCACGATGGGCCGATCAAGACGTTCAGACAGGAATTCACACCGTTTCTGTCGACTCTCCAATACACGTGTATGGTAATATTTATTATCCAGAGCCTTGGCGAGCTTGAAGCCGATGTTGCCACCGCCAATAATCAGAACCTCGCGCACTGGTTCGGTATCAATGCCGATCCGCTCGATAATCTCTTCCTGATCCCTGATATCACAGACAAAATAGACAATATCATCTTGTTGAATCGTGTCCAAACCACTGGGAATGATAAGCTCGTCGTCGCGTACCAAAGCCGCGATAACGATACCAACATCCTCGCCGATGCGTTCACGAAGCTGCATGAGCTTCATGCCAACCAGCGGGCTGTTTTCAGGAAGATTCGCACCGATCAGCCGGATCTTGCCTCCAGCAAATTCGTTGATCTCAACAGCGCCGGGCACACTCATAAGGCGCAACACCGAATTCACAACTTCTTCGTCAGGATTGATGATCTTGGTGATGCCAGCCCCGTCCTCGCCAAGCAGATGCCTGTAGGACGTGTACATCTCATGTCGCACACGAGCGAGCTTGGTGATTTTGGGATTGAGCATATTGGCGAAGAAGCATGCAATGAGATTGATCTCGTCGCTGTCGGTGACAGCCAGGAAAGTATCTGCCTCGGCAATGCCCGCTTCTTCCAGAATTGCCGGACTTGAACCGGAGCCTTTAATGGTCTGCACATCAGAAGCCTCAGCCAATTTCCTAAGGGCTTCCGCACTCAGGTCAATGACCACAACTTCCTTGTTTTCCACGGCTAATCGCTGGGCGACGTGGTAGCCAACCTCACCCGCGCCGATAATAATGACCCGCACTACTTTCTCTCCTTGAAAAATAAGAATGCGTAACCCAGTGCCTTGTACCTGTCTTTTCAGGTCCATGCAACTTCATGGAAAAATCGCACTGTCCCGACATCATAAGATATTCAAACGAAGCGGGCGGTCCCGATTCACGGGACCGCCCACACAAAATCTGCTTTTCCGCAGTACTACAGGATCGCTTCCTTAATCGCATCAATACCGAGTTTCTTCACCATCATGGAAGAACGGCTGCGCTTATTGGAATTCTCCTGATAGAACTTGATGAACCGTTGAACCAGCTCAGTAGCTTCCTGACGGGACAACTCTTCAGCCAGGACATCCGCAATACGCGGACGACCGGAAGCATTGCCGCCAACGACCATGGTCCACCCTTTGCGTTTTCCGATAAGTCCGATGTCGCGCACGTAAGACTCTGCGCAGCACATGGTACAGCCGGATACGCCGACCTTGAGTTTGGCAGGCATTTCGTGGCCAACGAACATCTCTTCCAGCTCCATACCAAAGCCGAGAGAATCCCGCAGGCCAAACTTACAGACCTCGGTGCCGGGACATGCCTGCACATAATGCACACACAGACCGACAGCCGGGCCGATGTCCATTTTGAGGTCTTCCCATACCTGATCCACCTGATCCTCTTCGAGACCGACCAAAGCGATACGCTGGCCAGAGGTGATCTTCATAATGGGAATCTCGAACTTACGGCCCACACGGGCCAAAGCTTCGAGAGTATCGGGATTAACCAACCCCACGGGAGTACGGGGAACAATGGCAAAGGTCTTCTTATCGCGCTGAAGAATGGCTCCCTTGGGAGCGCCTTTATCCTGCATCTGAAAACTCCTGAAAAAGTGAACTAGGAAGCGTTTACAGCTTCCAAAACAGCCTCAATTCCCACGCGATCAACAAAGCGCGCGGTGCGTTCCTTTTTCTTGGCGTTTTCTGCGTAAAAGTAAAGAGCTTTACTGATTATTTTAAGAGCCTCCTCACCGTCGACTCCGGTGGCAAGAATATCTCCTTTGCGGACGCCCTTTCCGGCGTTACCACCAAAGAGAACTGTCCACCCTTTAGCTGTGCCCACCATGCCCACATCGCGGACATAGGACTCAGCACAGGACATGGAGCAACCAGACACAGAGGACTTGAGTTTGGATGGCAGCGTGTAAGAATTCAAGAATTTCTCAAGCCTACGCCCCATTTCCATGGAGTCCTGAACGCCCAGCCGACACCCTTTACTGCCAGGACATGCCTGCACAAAGTATTTACTGGAAGTCCCGACTTCTCCGATACATTCAACCACAGCTTTAAGTTTATCCTCAGGAATATTGAGCAACTGAACCTGTTGACGCCCGGTCACACGAAGACCGGGTAGTCCAAACTCCTGCACGACATTATTGATGACGTTCAACTGTTCAGCCGAGACATCGCCCAGCGTGGTTCGGGCAATCAAGGAATACATCCCCTTCCCGCAAGGGCGACATGCTCCACTGGGAAGAGTAGCTAAGAATTCTTGAATTTCCATATCAATCCTTAAAGTAATTCAAAAAAGTAACGTACATAATCAAAAAGAACCCAGGCCCAGCGTGCAGTATTCTACACGCTGGGTTGGGTTCATTGTATCAACAGGACGATTGGTTCTTTTTCAATAACTTAGATGGGGGGTGCGATGGTTACGAGAACGCGCATGTCCGTGGTTGCGCTAACGCCATGCGGCTCAGCAATATCGGATACCAGCACGTCACCGGGATTGGCAGGCATGGACGCACCATCCGCTGCCAAGAACTCGCCTTCTCCCTCAAGGATTGTCAGGGTCAGCTCGCCATCCAGATCATGGGAATGAACCGGAAGCTTCTGGCCTGCCTTGAAGTTGAAATTGATGACCTTCATGAACTCGGACTCATGTACCAAGTAGTTGGAAAAGGTCAATTCCTTAAAGCCATGTTCCTTGAATAATTCTATCTTCTTCATAATGTCCTCCTTGGAGGCTTAAAACATAACAGATTCAGTATTTAAAATCTCACCCTTGAGAGAAATTGTCACCCGAGTGGTGTCAACGGACTTGCCTGCGCGCTTTACTGCCTCGCTCAAAATGGCGGACATGGAGGAGCAGCAAGGTACTTCCATTTCAAGGACGGTGATAGTCTTCAGACCGTTAGTGGCAATAATTTCAGCTAGCTTTTCAACGTATTCCATCTGGTTATCAAACTTGGGGCAACCCATGAGGACGACACGGCCCGGCACGAACTCGCTGTGGTAATTCGGATAAGCAGCGGCCACACAATCAGCGGTCAGCAGCAGGTCAGCTTCCTTGAGGAATTCCGCTGTAGGCGGTACCAAACGGAGCTGGATGGGCCAATGGGACAAATGGGATGCACCGGCAGGAGCCTGAGCCTGCGGGATATTCGCCTGGCCGCAAGGAGTCAGAGTCTCGACACGAGAACCAGGGCACCCCCCCATGGGCTTGAGGCCAGCAGCAGGCTTCTTGTCCAAGCGCAATTCTTCGGCGCTGGGCATGTGGTCCGGCACATTTCGGCCTTGAGCCTTGAGATGTTCAGCGACAGCTTCGGGATCAAAGTCTTCGGCCTCAGTCACAACGACCTTAAGAGCACCCGTGGGGCAATGGCCCAGACAAGCGCCCAGTCCGTCGCAGTATATTTCTTTTACCAGCTTGGCCTTACCATCCACGATGGCGAGGGCACCCTCTTCACAACCGGGGATGCAGTTACCACAACCGTCACACAGATCTTCATTGATGGTGATCATTTTTCTTGTAACCATGATGTTCTTCTCTCTTGTTTTAGATAATAAAATTATATTCTTGCCACACCAAGAAAGATGGCATGGAGGCTAGCAACTAATACAATAAACAGCGTCCGGGCCACTTCCGGCTTCAAGCCGGGAAAACGGTACCCTATCTGCTTGTGGGCGCAGGCGGACATACAATCCCCGCACATGGTGCAGGAGATGGCAGGCCTCCCCTGCTCCACGGAAAAATTATCAAGAGCGTTGTAGCGGCAACGGGTGAAACAAGCGCCACATTTATTGCAGTCAGACCCGATACGAACACGCCAGGGCGAAATCTTGCCCAATACGTTAGCGACCAAACCCATGGGGCAAAAAGCTGTACAATGGGTCATCATCCCTGCTCGACGGGAGGCAAAGACCATCAGCCCCACCCCAACCATGCCGAAGACGGCGGCTGCACCTATGGCCGTCAGACCGGGAACACCCATGGCCCGCATGACCAGAGCCGCACCGATGGTAAGAACCAATGTTGAACCGCGACCATAGACGCTCAACCTGCCCAAAAGGGAATCCGGAGCAGGACGCTTACCCTTGCGGCTCATAACGTCATCCCACGCTCCAATATAGCACAAATGGCTGCACCATGCCGGACCTACGAGCAGTACGGTAACCGAGAACAGGATGATCATGAAAAAGCCTTCACCGCGAAAGACCGGCCCGGCCGCAATCAATGCAGGTACAGGCAGATGCAAATTGCCGGTCATGAGCATTCTGTCCATACCCAGCAGGCCAAGGATGAGTTGCCCGAAAAACACTGCGGAGAACAAAGCCCAGATGCGCGGGCGGACATTCCTATGTCCTTTGGGCACGAGCATCATGCCGCCGATCCACTGTGCGTACAGTGCCAGGAGCGCGATTTCCAACCAGCCCCAACCGGGCATGTAACGATCTGCCAACAGAATAGGGAACGAAACATTGGAGCGCGCCATGGCAAGACCGAAAGTAGCAAGAAGAAACATGGCAGCCCGAGCAATGCCTTCCTTCTCGTTCTTATTAAAGAACCTGTCAGAAACGCGGCTGACAAGCACCCACAAGCCCAATGCGTCGAACAGGATAACTCCAGCCATAATGTATGCCAGCCGTTCCCATTCAAATCCCATGGCCTGACGGAAACTGATGAAATTGATTGTGGCATCCGCCCACAGATACCCGCCCCACATGAGAGCTACTATGGCAACAAGTCGCGCCCATGCCTGACGGGTAAAGACCAACCCGATCAGCAACGCAAAAGCTGCTGTCAGACCAAAGTCCCCCTGACGAAGGGCGTGTGCCCCTAAAAGCAGGAGGCTAAGGATGGGTATGGCGATGGTGAATTTCTTCATATTTATCTCGTTTCCGTGGTCTATAAATGGCCTTTTTCTTTGACGGGGCCTATGACTTAGGTCAACTTACGTAAAAAGTATCATCATTTTAGGAGATTTTTCACCATGGATAAACTGGAAGCTGTGAAATCCGTTATGTTTTTTGACGGATTACCCGATGAAAAATTCATCAAACTTGCGGAAATCTCCATTATAAAGAAATTCAATAAAGGGCAGCAGCTCTTTGAAGCTGACGTGCTAGCTAACGGTTTCTATGCCCCAATCACGGGCCGCGTGAAGATTTTTCGAACCTCCCCTTCCGGCAAGGAGCAAATCCTCCACGTCTTTGGCCCAGGCGAAGCTTTTGGTGAAGTTCCTGTGTTCGAAGGTGGCACCTTTCCAGCCCATGGACAGGCACTCGACAATTGCGAAACCCTTTTCTTCCCTCGCCGCGAGTTTGAAACCATGATCAAGGAAGATCCCGGCCTCGCCATGAAAATGATGGCTATGCTCGCCCAACGTCTTCGCATCCTGGTCAACAAGATTGACGACTTAAGCCTTAAGGAAGCCCCATCACGCGTAGCCTCCTATCTGCTTCTGCTCCGTTCCTCTCAAGATTCAGACACCTTCAAACTCGACCTCCCCAAAGGTCAGATAGCTTTTTATCTCGGTACCATTCAGGAAACCCTTTCACGGATTTTCAAAAAATTCAGCGAACAGGGGATTATTGAAATCAAAGGTAAAGAGATCACGATCCTAGATATGAAGGAACTCGAAGAGATCGCCAACGAAGGCCGATAAAGCCCCACTAAGCCAACAATCAAAGTCGCCCACAACAACATCGTTGTGGGCGACTTTTTTTATACAAAAAGATAAGGGCCACAGGAAGCTCACCAACGACTATGCGCAAAAAAAACACCAAGCCCGCCGCGCGTTCTCATACGCAAAGGGTTAGCGTTTTAGCATCACGGCTCAGAAGCCATATCCCCTGCAACCATAACTCAACGGAAAAAGCCCGCTATGCAAATGCATAGCGGGCGACTCTTCGCTGTTGCGATCAACCGGAAGCTAGGCTTCGATCTTGTTGATGGCGACCTGAAGGCGAGAGATGCGGCGCTTGGCCTGGGAGGCGTGAATGACGCTCTTGCGAGCTGCCTTATCCAGGACAGAGGTTGCCTCTTTGAGGGCCTCATTGGCCTTTGCCACATCGTTTTCCTCGATAGCAATGCGAACAGCCTTAACGGTGTTCTTGATGCGGGTCTTGGAAATACGGTTGCGGGCGCGACGCTTCAAGCTCTGACGGTGCCTTTTCAGGGCGGATTTGTGATTAGCCAAGGTAATTTCTCCTGATCAATGTATTACGTATTAAAAAGCTTTTGCTTATGTTCTTCCCAAAGGGAGAGCCTTTTATATGGACTCTCTCTCCGATGTCAAGCGTTTTCTAAACCTGCAGCGCGTTAAAATCAGCCAGACGACCCAGCTTTGAGACCAACGACTTGAGCAGATTGAGGCGATTAAGGCGGACATCCGCATCATCGCACATAACCATAACGTTGTCGAAAAACGCATCCACGGAAGGCCTCAGTTCCCTGAGAAGGCCCATAAGGCCTGCAAAATCGCCCTGTTTCCACAGATCATCGAAGCGCGGGCCGACTTCATCCAGCTTGGAGCCGAATGCAATTTCCGCGTCGCCTTCGAAAAGTTCTTTCGAATAATTTCCAGTAAGTTCTTGCCCAGCCTCGTCACCCTGCTTGCGGATGATGTTGGCAGCGCGTTTGAAGGTCAGCACAGCCTGCTCGAAGTCGTCTTCCTTGGTGAAGTCCGACAAAGCGGCCAAACGTGCCTTCAGGGTGCGAATATCATTGAATCCGGCAGCAAGGGCTGCGTCCACGGCACGGGTGTCGAACCCCTGACCGATGAACAACGCACGCAAACGCTGGCTGAAAAATTCCAGAAGGTTGGCAAGAGACTCGTCCTGCTCCACCTTCCACTTGATATCTGCGGAGTATGCGCCTTGAGCGGCCTTAAGGAATTCCTCAAGATCAACATCCAGCTTATGCTCCATGATGATGCGGGCGATACCCAGTGCACAACGACGCAGCGCATACGGGTCGTTGGCTCCCTTGGGCTTCTTGCCCAGACCAAAGCAACCGGCCATGGTGTCCGCCTTGTCGGCCATGGAAACCAACGCACCGGACAGGCTGGACGGAACCGGAGTCTCGGGACCAGCGGGCAGATACTGCTCGTAGATACCCTGGGAGACGATTTCACCCTTGTCCTGACGAGCAGCATATATGCCGCCCATCTTGCCCTGCAATGAGTCGAACTCTATTACCATTTCGGACACGAGATCAGCCTTGGCCAAACGGCCAGCCTCAGCGTACTTCGCAACTTCACCCGGCAGAATCGACTTGGACGCGCCTAGATCTGTTGCAAGCTTGGAGCACAATATCTCGATGCGGCGGGACTTGTCACCCACGGACCCAAGCGGGCCGAGGAAGACAACGCTCTCAAGCTTGTCGAGCCACGTCTGAAAGTCTACCTTGCAGTCAGCTTCCCAGAAGAAGCGACCATCTTCAAGGCGGGCTTTCAGCACACGCTCCCACCCCTTCTTGACCAAGGCCACCTCAGTGGGCTCGAGGTTAAGGGTGGTCAGGAAATGCGGCATAAGCTTGCCGTCAGCTCCCTGTACGCCAAAAGACTTCTGATGGGACTGCATGGACGTGAGCAGCACCTCACGCGGCAATTCCAGGAAAAGCTCATCGATGTCACCGATAAGCGGCTTGGGATATTCGACCAAATTGGCGACCTCTTCAAGGAGGCCATCATTCCAGACGATCTCACCACCAAGAGCCTTGGCAAGCTTGTCACTCTCTTCCACGATAGTCTTTTTACGGACCTCAGGATCAATGACGACCTTGCAATCGTTCTCAATGGTAGAGAAATAATCTGTGGTGGAAGCAATAGAGAACGGGCCGGGGCCCATGACACGATGTCCGCGAGTCTCGCGACCAGCAGTCAGGTTCTCAATGGAAAACTCCACCACTTCAGTGTCCATCAACGCCAGCAACCAGCGCAATGGACGACCAAAAGTAAAGTCATAATTGCCCCAGCTCATCTTTTTGGGAAATGAGAGGGACTCGATGGATTTGATCAGCAGTTCAGGCAGGATTTCAATGGTCTTGCCACCACCGACTACCTTCTTGGCTGCCAGATATTCGCCCTTGCCGGTGTCCATCTTGAACAAATCGGCTTCGGCAACGCCCTGAGTCTTAGCGAAACCAGCTCCAGCCTTGGTGAGATTGCCGTCCTCGTCATAAGCGATGCGAGTCGGTGGACCAGTAACGGTCTCTTCTTCCTGACGCTGTGCATCAGAAATGGAAGCCACGTGGGCAGTAATGCGACGCGGGGTGGCATAGGTTTCAATGCCGCCATTTTCGACCATAGCTTCATTCAGAAGCTTGCCAAAAGTGGCTTTCAGCTCCGCAGCCAGCTTCGGCACGAAGCGGGCAGGCATTTCCTCGGTTCCGATTTCCAGTATGAATTCGGCCATTGTTCTACTCTTCTATTGTAATTACGCGGTAAATTCTGTCGTTACTTCTTCAACATGGGATAACCCATCTCTTCACGCTGATCAGCGTAAAGACGGGCGATCTTGGATGCCAGATTGCGGACACGACCAATGTAAGTGGCGCGCTCAGTGATGGAGATGGCGCCACGGGCATCGAGCATGTTGAAGGAATGGGAGCACTTGAGACAGCAGTCATATGCAGGCCAGGGCAATCCTTCTTCGCACAAGTTCAGGCACTCGGCCTCAAACTTGTTGAACAGGTCGAACAGCATGTCCGAATTGGCCAACTCGAAGTTGTACTTGGACATCTCCACTTCATTCTGGTGGAAAATGTTTCCGTAAGTAATTTTGTCGTTCCACATCAGATCGTAGACAGACTCTTTTTCCTGCAAGTACATGGAAATACGCTCAAGACCATAAGTAATCTCTACGGACACAGGCTTGAGATCAATGCCCCCCACCTGCTGGAAATAGGTAAACTGTGTCACTTCCATGCCGTTAAGCCAAACTTCCCAGCCAAGGCCCCAGGCGCCCAGAGTCGGCGATTCCCAGTCATCCTCGACAAAACGAATGTCGTGTGCCTTGTCATCGATGCCCAGTGCTTTCAGGGATTCGAGGTATAGTTCCTGAATATTGTCGGGAGACGGCTTCAGAACGACCTGGAACTGATAATAATGCTGCAACCGGTTGGGATTCTCACCGTATCGACCATCGGTCGGGCGGCGAGAAGGTTCAACGTAAGCGGCGTTCCACGGTTCAGGACCGAGAACACGGAAGAAAGTGGACGGGTTGAACGTACCCGCTCCGCACTCGATATCCATGGGCTGCACAACAGCGCAACCATAGTCGGCCCAGAAATCCTGAAGTTTTAATATAACACTCTGAAAATTCATCAGTCTCTCCAACTCATACCTTTTTATACATACCATTTTCCCAGGACAGGCCCAGGTGATAGGCAACAAACAATTCGACCAACTGGCTACATTGGCGGCGAACCTCTGCATCCATGGTCACATGCGCCCAATCTGATGGGCTGCTGTGCTGAATCCAATCCAAGGCGCGCAAAGCTCCCGTGGAAATTGGCCGAGCAAGTCCCTCTAACGGTTTCCCGCCCGAAAGACAAGTGGGACAAGCCACCTGGCCCCTCTCGATACCGAATTGATACCCTTTTTGAGTACCCACTGGTTGCCCACAAGAACCGCACACCAAAAAATCAGGGGTATACCCCATATCAAAAGCATACCGCGCCCGAAACAACCAAGGCACAAACTCCGTACTGCCACCGCCCTCTTCCAACAGAACCATGGTATTCAGAAGCAAATTATACGCCTGCTTCCCATCCGACGGACCGATCTCCATAGCCTCAACAAATTTGATGCAATTTGCAGCTATACCAGTTTTCGTTGAACTCTTCCGAATATCCGGGAAATTACCTAATAGGGAACCCTCTTCAAGTACTGTATAATTACCTCGCTTGCCTGAGCCGATGGTAAATAAGACGTGAGAAAAGGGGTCAAGGCAACCGACAAAACGGCGGCGACTACGGCTTCCACCAAATGCAAAGGCGTTGAATACGCCGCGAGAGGGAGTGAGTAGTCGGACCCAGACATCCGCCTCCCGGAAGCGGCCGACTTTCAATACCAGCGCTTTTTCCGTGGCATTCATGCCTGATATCCTAAGAAAATTTTAGTAGCCGAACTTGAGCGTTTGAATATTGCTCTTGTTGCTGTCCAGCTTATAGGGCTTGCCGTTGTACGTCACAGTCACGCCAGCAACGTTGCCAATACGAATACGGCGAGGATTATTAAACAGAAGGCGAAGCGGTTCATTCTGTTGCAACACGAAGTCACGAGACATCCGAGTTTCGTCTCCCTTCCATACCCCAATCCAGCATCCCTTTTCAGTGACAGCACGGATAATCACAACATGGTCATACTTCTGCTTTACCGGCTTCTCTTCGGCAACAGGCTGCTGGGCAGGGACAACTTCTACCTGCTGCTCTACAACAGCAGGCGCAGCTTCCTCTGCTGCAGCTTCAGCAGTCTCCCGAGCAGAGGCCGCAGCCTCTTCTGCAGCGGGAGCACCCTCCTCGGCAGCAGAGGGCTCAGAAGGCTGTTCAACTTCCACTGCGGACTGCTCAGGCTCTACAGGGGCAGGCGGCAATATTTCCGCTGGCGGGGCCTGTTGCTGAGTCTGAGCCTCCGGTTCGGGAACGGAAGAATCATCAGTCTTGAGATTCATGAAAATGAGCACACCTGCCACGATAAGCACAAGCAATACCAAAAAGATGGGCCAAATTGTACGGCCAGTCTTTTCCGGTGAGTCTGCTACCTGAAAAGCCTTCTCCGCAGCCGGAGACACTTCATAAATTTGCTCTTCCGGACCATCTGCTTCATCCTGATACTCACGATCAACAGCCATGGACAATTCATCGGCATCCAAGCCGAGAAAACGTGCATAACTCTTTATAAAACCCTTGGCATACACCGGATGCGGCAGCGAAGAGCGGTCACCATTTTCAATGGCAACGATATTGGTGCGACTGATCTTGGTGGACTCCATGACCACTTCGATAGACAGCCCCTGCCGTTCACGCTCTTGCTTCAGCGTTTGTCCGAGTTCCTGAAATTCCATTTCATTCTCCGTAGTTAAACTACTCTAATCCATATACACGATAACGGAACTTTGCTTCAATTTATCGAAATATTCTTCAAAAATAGTCTCACGTTTTTCATTCATAAGACGATTAAAAATATCGTCTCTAACATCTTCAAGCGGTACCAGTCTGTCTTCAATTATCTTCACAGGAGACAAAAGAGCCGCCTGGCCTTGAACCTGAATAGGTGCACTCACACTGCCAGGCTTCAAACCTTCAAGCGCGACACGCCACTCGTCAGCCAAATCGTCCCAAGCGACATCACCAATGGCCCCACCCTGATCCTTACCGGGACCAATAGTGTATTTTTCTGCAGCTTCGACAAAAGTCAATTCTCCATCCTCAATCCGTTTCTGCACTTCCAGAGCAGCAACGTCGGAAGGAAGAATGATGATAGCCAAAGCAACCATTTTATCGAGAACATAATCATTACGATTTTTCTCGTATTCAGCCTCAATCTCCGAGTCGGTCACAACAACTTTGCTATGAACCATATATCCAAGTAATTCCTGCTTTTCGATAATCCCTTGCAGCTTTACGCGAAACTGTTCCAGAGTCAAACCGTCTTGCTTGATGGTTGCCTCAAAATCTTCTTCGGTATAACCACGCTCGGCCTTGATTCGCTCGATTTCCTTGTCCACGCGATCATCGGAAACCTTAATGTCATACTTCTTGATTTCCTGTGCCAGGAGTTTGTCGTTGACCATCCGGTCCAGAAGCTGCTTACGCATCTTCTTCAACTGCTCCTTCTCAGCGTCGTTCAATGTCCTATCCCCAACTTTAGCAAGGATAGGTTTCATCTCTTCCTCAAGGTCGTATTGCGTGATGATTTCTTCATTGATCTTCACGAGAATCCGGTCGAATACGACCTCTTCAGCTTGGGCAAATGAAGGCAAAAGCAGCAATATGGCCGAGAGCATTACATACGTATAACGAAGCACTAAAAACTCCTTAGCATCTCCATCAATGGAGAAATGTATTCATATAAGTTGAAGGGATACTATTCTTTTTAAAGAAACTATGCAACGAACACGATGTCTTAGCTTCAAGATTAACTTGCAGTCCCTTTCTATTATGGCTTTACGCCAGGCTCTTCCATCACTTCTTCGGCTGGTTGATCAGTCTCTTCCATATCGGATTGCTCCGCCTGCTGACTCAGTATTTCCAAGTCTTCTGCCTGCATTTCTTCCGGTAACAGATGACTGGAAACAGAAATATTGGCGGCGTTCACTGCCTGAGTCAGCCACACTTCAAAAGCGCTGCGCAATTTGTCTTCCAAAAGAGCCTTTTCCACCAAAGGATACGCCTGGGCTGGCGCCAACACCTTTGCCGGACTTCGGTCCAACAACACTAATGCCTCAAATCCAAAACGATCAGTCAAAACGCCGCTGGATTGCCCGGACTTTAACCCAGATATGGCATTCTTCCAAGCTGCGGACAGACGTCCTTCGCGGACTATTACCTCACGGGTTTCGACCTCTCCGAATGCGGTTTCAAGATTCAAGGAATCCTGCTCGGCCATGTATTTCTCTACAGCCTTACCCACAATCTCCCTGCTGGGGCCACGCACCACCAAAATGCGCAGGCTCTCGGGCAGATAGAAATCGGAAATGTGTTCGCGGTAATATTGCTCTGCTTCCTTGTAGTCGATCTTGATCTGCGGGCGAAGCACCTGATTGAAGAACTTCTTCATGGCCAGATGATTCTTAAGCTGATGCCGCCACGACTTGAGGTCGATGTATTCTTCCACCAACATCTGGTCAAAGGCGCCCTCTGGATAATCGGAACGAACAGCCTCTTCCGCTTTCAGTAGTTCATGATCGGTCACAGGCAAGTCCTGCCCGGCCAATTCCTGCACCACCAATTCCTGAACGATAAGATCGGTAAGAATATCGCCATACTCAGCCTTAAGCTTTTCCACGCTCGGCACATAGGCACCGGCACTGTCAGCCTGAAATTGGTCATGCTGGAATTCCAGCTGACTAAGCAGGATGGGAGCGTCATTGACGCGGGCGATGATGCCAAGTTCTTCTGCTTCATTTGAGCAGCCGAACATCATGAGAATGGCAAGATATAAAATAACTTTTCTAAACATATCTACTCTTTGCTGACGATTAGTGCGTCTTTTCCATTTCCTGATCAAGGAGAGAATCCAACTCTACGGCTGTTTCTTCCAAGGCCTCACGCATGGTCTCAAACTTCTGATATCGAAGTTCCAGCCGTGCCGGAGGAAGCGCCTTCGCTCTGTCTGGACGTTCTCCGATCCATGCCACCATACGTTGCGGATCGGCAGCGATGGCATTGTCTCCCCAGGACACAACAGCCCGACCGGGATACAGCTCTGCCCGATCTACCTGAAGCCTGGAAAGGGTTTGCTTGATACGCAACACACCGAGGAAGGTTTCCAACTCGTCCGGCAAGTGTCCAAAACGGTCGCGAATCTCCGCCTCCAGCTCTCGAAGCGATCTTTCGTCCTTGGCCGATGAAAGCGACTTGTAATAACGCAACCGCTCCTTGGCATCCGGGATATAACCGCCGGGGATGTGTGCTTCAAACACAAAATTAAGTTCCGGTTCGGACGCCCTTGTATCGGCTTCGCCACGGACTCGCCGAACCTCTTCTTCAAGCATCTCAAGAAAGAGCTCCAAACCAACCTTGGCAATCTGACCGGATTGAGCCTCACCAAGAATATTACCAGCTCCTCTGAGCCGCAAATCTTCCATGGCGATCTTGAATCCTGCTCCCAGATAATCCATCTCCAGAATGATACGCAAGCGTTTGCGTACAATATCTGAAATGTCGTCGATGTTCGGAACCACAAAATAAGCATATGCCTGCCGGTCGCTTCGTCCGACACGACCACGCAACTGATACAACTGACCTAGCCCGAAAAGCTGTGCCTGATCCACGATCAAAGTGTTGGCATTGGGGAAATCCAGCCCGGACTCGACGATGGCTGTGCAAACGAGCACATCAATCTCACCATGCCAAAATCCACGCATGGTTTCTTCAAGGCCCTTTTCCGTCATCTTACCATGAGCCATGCCGACTTTGGCATCAGGTGCAAGTTCCCGCACAAATTCAGCGACTCGTTCCAGCCCATTTACGCGATTGTAAACCCAATAGACCTGACCGCCACGATCCAGCTCCCGTCGCAGAATGCCCTGCAACTCCAGCTTGTCCCGCTCGGAAATTGCAGTTTCAACAGGTTTACGGTCTTGGGGAGGCGTCTCAATGACAGACAACCCACGTATACCGGACAAGGAAAGCTGCAATGTGCGAGGAATAGGCGTTGCCGTCAAAGTAAGCACGTCAATATTCTGCCTAAATTGCTTGAGCTTTTCCTTATGCTTAACGCCAAACCGCTGCTCTTCATCCAGAATCAGCAAGCCAAGATTGGGCAACTCAACATCCTTTGACAAAAGGCGGTGAGTGCCAATCAAAATATCTATCTCGCCACGGGCAGCAGCTTCCAGAGTCGTCTTCTGCCGCTTGCGTGACACGAAGCGACTCAGCAAACCGACACGCACAGGAAATCCTTCCATACGCTTGGTAAATGTCTGATAGTGCTGCTCTGCCAGCACCGTTGTCGGACACAAGAGTGCTGTTTGCAATCCTTCAAGTGCCGCACGAAATGCTGCGCGCAGGGCCACTTCTGTCTTACCAAATCCGACATCACCACAGACCAAACGGTCCATTGGTTCCGGGCGTTCCATGTCAGCAAAGACGTCTTTCACGGCCTTGTCCTGATCCGGTGTTTCCTCAAAGCCGAATGTCGCCTCAAATTCCGAATACATGTCGTCCAGTGGGCCGTAGGAAAAACCCTTGGCAACTCGACGGAAGGCGTACATCTCTACCAGATCATGCGCAATCTTCTCAATGGCCTTGCGTACACGAGCCGTAGTTTTGGCCCAGCGAGTGCCACCCAACTTGTCGAGAGCTGGTTGCTTGGCTCCCTCAGGACCCTTGAAGCGCTGCACCAGATTCAAACGATCCACCGGCAGATACAGCTTATCTTCGCCAGAGAAGAAAAGAAGCAGATAATCGTTAGATGCGTCCCCGAGCTTCATGGAATGCAATCCACCGAATTGGGCCAAGCCGTAATCCCGATGAACCAGCAGATCTCCTTCGCTCAGATCGTCATATTTTTCCAGCCCCTTGAACGCCTTGTCTCGCCCACTATGTACTTTAGGCGCTTCAGGCTGAAGCACTTCTTCGCCAAGAATACGGGTCTGGCTCCAAGCCAACTCCATACCCTTTCTAAGCGGAGAAACCAGCGCAAAAATGCCCTGCTTTCTCGGCGAATACTCAAGGGCCATAGGAAGTTGGTCCTGCTCTGCCAATGTAAGAAATTTCTTGCGAGAACGCTCTGACCGGAAGCTGAGGATGGTCTGATAAGAAGAACGGCCCCACTCTTTCAACGCGGTCATGAGTGTAGACCAAGGGCGGCGCGATGCCTCGGGTTTCCAGAAAAGATCAGTAAAATCGCTATACGGAGTCTCGGCCATATCAATGCCGTTCTTCTCGCGCCCAATGGTCAGATCTTCAAAGACTACCTGACGAGCATTATGCCATGCCTGACGCGCAGCATCATGCGTGCGACAGAAAAACCGCAAGGGCCAACGAACGCCTTTTGACCGGTTTTCCTCATCCACGTAATCCCGCCATACCTGATCCTGATCCTCAAGTCTCGCTCTGAGAGTACTTCCGGAGGAAAGAAGGAATGCGGTATCTTTCGGAAAATATGATTCCAGCCGAACCGGATCGGCATAATACATGCCCGGCCAGACAAACCCGTCATTGACGTCAAGCCGTTCTTCAAGCGCATGCTCTTCGGAAACGGACATTTCACCGGACTTGCGCAATCGGTTCCAAACTGAACGTGCATCATCGGCATACCCGTCTGTAGTGATGCCTGGCGACACAGGTAAAAGAATAGCCTCGGCCAGATCAACCTTGGACCGCTGGGTGGTGCCATCAAACAGGCGAATTTCTTCCAGAGTATCGCCAAAGAATTCCAGGCGAAGTGGCAAGTCGTAACCGGGTGCGTGTATATCCAGAATATCGCCACGCATAGCCATGTCACCAGGACCTGAAACCAGCTTGCGTCGCACATAGCCCCACGAGACCAACTGCTCCAGCAAGATGTCTGGCGACATTTCCTCGCCCTTGGACAAAGAAACCCAGTTCTCGCGCAACACCTTTTCGCCCGGCCAATGGGGCAACAAGTTGTCCACAGTCATGAGCACACCGCAGGGCTTCTTTCCGTATGTCAGCGCATAGAGGGCAGCCCACCGTTCGCTCCATGTCTGCGGCTCAGGCTGACGCGGAAGATACGGCGGCAGCATAATCCAATCCCGCTCCCAAGTAGGAGCAAAACTGTCAGGTACACCGGACGAAAAAAGCTTGAGAAGTGCCCGCATCTGCTTGAATTCAGCGGCACCGGGGACCACAATGACCGTGGATTGACCATGTGACAGTAAAGAACTGCCAATGAATGCTTGTGAAGCGGGGCCGGACTTGAACACGCGAACCGAGTCAAGCGAACCCTTGATGAAATCGTTTATTGCTCCGGGAAAAATGGAAGACATTCGTTGGTGCTAGCGCTTTGTTTGGGTTGAAGACAGCAAAGCCGCCTTTCTCCTAACTGGAGAAAGGCGGCTTGTCACCTATAAAGATATAGACTAGACGCCACTCAGAGCTTCTTTCTCTTCGTTGTCCAGCAGAGAGTCGAGATCCAAAAGAATGAGCAGTCTGTCTTCCAGCTTACCCACGCCATCAATATAATCGGAATCCATACCGGCTACAACGGGCGGCGGCGGCTGAACTTGAGCCGCAGGCAAGCGAAGCACTTCGGACACGGAATCTACCACAAACCCGACAATTATCATGTCGTTTTCAATGACAATAATACGCGTATACTTATCGTGCTCTTTGGATTCGAGACCAAATCGGCTACGCATGTCAACGATGGGAATGACCTTGCCGCGAAGGTTGATAACCCCTTCGACAAACTCCGGTGCACGAGGCACGTTGGTGATCTCCATTGTACGGATGATTTCCTGCACCTGGAGAATATCTACACCAAACTCTTCTTCGCCTATGCTGAAAGTGACAAGCTGAATCAGTCGCTGTTCACCCTCATTTTCTTCAACATCCATAGTATCTTCGAATTCAACGTTCATGACTACCTCGTGAAAATTCCGCTGTAGGGGAAGGACGATTTTCGACGTGATCACTGTGTCAACAGCACCCTTTTTTGTCAATTGGAATGTCTACTTGTGCGCATTAATCAGCGCACGTCACTGCCTTTGGCTCAAAGCGAAGAACAAACTATTGGCTATGAAATAGAAATATTCACTAATGATCCGCAGACTTGTGAAAGTTATAATCCTCTGTCACCAAAGTGAGGTTGACCTCTTAGGCAGAAACGTCTAACTTATGCCGCACTTAGATCGTACCTACTTGAATTTTCATGAATTTTTTATAAAAGGACGAATCACAGCACATGGGTCAATACGCCACTTTTAGCGATAACGCATCCCTCGAAGAACAGGTAAGAAATCTGGCCGACGAGGAACTATTGGACTTTTGGGAAGAAACGCAGCAGCTTGCAAAAATGCTGGACCAGGAAGAAGCAACCGATGTCGAGTATAACCCGGAATACGAACGGGTCATCTTGCAGGAGCTTCAATACCGGACCTGCTGCAAAGGCCAGTTTTAAACCGGCTAATACAAGCAAGTAAAAAGCCCCCGCCTCTATTGAGGCGGGGGCTTTTGCATTTCGTAGTATAAGCTTTACTTCACAGGCTGGCGCCCAATGCTGAAGTAGGCAAAACCGGCCTGCCCCATACGGTCTGGAGCATAGAGATTGCGACCATCGAAAACGATGGGAGCATTGAGCAGATCTTTAACTTTGTCATAGTCGGGGTTACGGAACTGATTCCAGTCAGTAACAACGGCCAGAGCGTCTGCGCCATCCAGTACATCATACTGGGAATCCATGATCTCCAGCCCTTCAATATGACCGATTTCCTCACGAGCACGCTCGTTGGCAACCGGATCAAAAGCACGAACCTTCATACCGGCAGCAGTCAGCTCCTTGATGATTTCAGTTGCCGAAGCTTCACGGATATCATCGGTGTTAGCCTTGAAAGCAATACCCCACATTGCCAGGGTACGACCTTCTACGCCACCCTGCGGTGCGAAGTAATCTTTAACTTTGTCAGCCAAAACGAGCTTCTGAGCATTATTGACATTATCGACGGCCTGGATGAGACGAGCTTCGTAATCATAATCCTTGGCGGTATCGATGAGCGCTTTGACATCCTTGGGGAAACAAGAGCCACCGTAACCAACACCAGGATAAATGAAGCTGTAGCCGATGCGGCTATCGGAACCAATGCCGGCGCGTACTTCAGTGACATCAGCACCCACGCGCTCGCAGATGTTCGCCACTTCGTTGATGAAGGAAATCTTGGTAGCCAGCATGCAGTTGGCTGCGTATTTGGTCATCTCAGCAGAACGCACGCCCATGACAATGAGCTTTTCGCGGCTGCGAGCAAAAGGACCATAAAGACGTTTGATGACAACGGCAGACTCTTCGTCCTCGGTTCCAACAACAACACGATCCGGCTTCATGAAATCGTTAACCGCATCCCCTTCCTTGAGAAATTCAGGGTTGGATACCACGTCGAACGGAATGGAAACGCTGCGCTTTTCCTGTGCTTCCTTAATGATGCCACGCACACGGTCGGCTGTCCCCACAGGCACAGTAGACTTGTCCACAACGATCTTGGAATCGGTCATCTTCTCGCCTATCTCGCGAGCAACCGCATCAACATATTTGAGATCGCAACGGCCATTGGGCAGGCTAGGGGTACCCACGGTGATAAAAACCACCTGAGATTCCTTCATTCCTTCCTCGAGAGAGGTGGTGAAGTGAAGGCGACCTTCTTCGGTGTTACGCTTGACCAGCTCTTCCAGCCCCGGCTCATAAATGTGAACCTTACCGTTCTTGAGTTTCTCAACGACCTTGGGGTTCACGTCTACACAAAAGATATTATTACCCATTTCGGCAAAACAGGCTGCGGAGACAAGCCCCACATAACCGGTACCGACAATACAAACGTTCATATATTTATCTCCATAGTATAGAGTTGTGTATCGTTTCAGGCCAAGCCAAATACAATGAGTAAGCTTTTCCTGTCAACTTGAACAGAAAAAGTCACTTTACCGCAACAGAAATCCCGTTTCGGTTGCCAAGTGAACCGAGAAGGCTTAATGAATGAAAGATATTACTTAACACCCTAGATGGAGGAAATATATATGCCACAACTCGCAGTCAACGTAGACCACGTCGCCACCTTGAGGCAGGCCCGCAGAGGCATCGAACCGGAACCCGTTACCGCCGCCTACATGGCAGAAATAGCCGGAGCAACCGGTATTATTACACATCTGCGCGAAGATCGCCGCCACATTCAGGACCGAGATGTGGAGCTCATTCGCCAGACCTGCAACACCCGTCTCCACCTGGAAATGGCAGCCACCAAAGAGATGCAGGGAATCGCCCTGAACATCGACCCGGAATTTGTCTGCCTGGTGCCGGAAAAGCGCGAAGAATTGACCACCGAAGGCGGTCTCAACTGTATCGGCAATGAAGACCGTCTCAAAGACTATCTTGCTCCGCTGCATGAAAAAGGCATCCGCTCTTCCCTCTTCATTGACGCTGATCCCAAACAGATCGAAGCGGCCCGCGCCATCGGCACGGAATACATCGAGATCCACACCGGCCACTATGCTGACGCCAAGGAATTTCATGCCCGCAACATTGAATTGGAAAAAATTATCGAAGGTATCAAGCTGGCTCAGGGCATTGGCCTCAAGGTCAACCTCGGCCATGGTTTGAATTATCGCAACGTGCTCGCTTTCAAGGATGTCCCCGGTATCAAGGAATACTCCATCGGCCACTCAATCATGGCCCGCGCCATTTTTGTAGGTTTGGACCAGGCAGTGCGTGACATGGCAGAACTCGTCCGCACTTTCGTAGACTAGGCAGCTTCATGATCAAAGGAATTGGCATGGACTTGGCGGAAATCAACCGCATCCAGAAAAATTGGGAACGATACGGCATGAAGTTCGCCGAAAAGATTCTGACGGAACAGGAGATTGAACAACTCCCTGAGAAAACCCCCGTTCCGCGCCTTGCTGCTCTGTTCGCAGGCAAAGAGGCAGCTGTGAAAGCCCTCGGCACAGGTTTCGCGGACGGCGTGGGCTTTCATTCCGTGGAAATACTCCATGCAAAAAGTGGCAAACCGGAAATCAATTTCCATGGACGCGGCAAAGACATGTGTGATGCGCTTGGTGTAACAGGCGCTTTCATAACCCTCACCCATTCCCGTGACACAGCCGGTGCCACCGTGGTATTGGAAGGGTAAGAACAACCGTAATCCAAGGATAAAAATGCTGCTGCCCCTGCCGACGCCACAGGAAATGACGGTCTGGGACCGCGAGACCATCGACACCATCGGTATCCCCGGCGTGACTCTCATGGAGTCCGCCAGTAGGGAAGCCGTAAACGTGTTGCTGGAGGAATTTGGTTCGGTAGATGGCGCTGAAATAGCCTGCTTCGCTGGTTCCGGCAATAATGGCGGAGACGCATTTGCCATGGCCCGCCACTTAATTGATCTGGGCGCAGACGTGACGGTCTACCATACCAAGCCCAAGAAACTCTACCGGGGCGAAACCCGCACCAACCTTCTATGGGCGCAAAAGCTTGGCGTACCGCTCAAGCACCTGGCATCCATGGACGCAAACACCATTCCGCAGCCTGACATCATCATAGATGGTCTGCTCGGTACAGGCTTTCAGGGCGACTTGCGTGAAGACTATCTGTCTCTTATCCGTACTATCAACCGTATGGGCAAACATGCATACATTCTGGCTGTGGATGTTCCTTCCGGCCTCAATGGTCTGACAGGCGAACCCCAGCCCGAAGCTGTCATCGCCGATGCGACAGCCACGTTCCAAGCGCCCAAGCTCGGCCTTGCTCTGCCTGATGCTTCCCGTTTTACAGGCCTGCTACATGTATGCACTATCGGGATCCCCAACCAGATACAGGAAGCGCACCCGGCCAGCCATCATCTCATTTGTAGTGACTGCATGGACCTCATCCCACAGCCTTTTCAGGATATGCATAAAGGCAGTGCTGGACATGTCCTAATCATCGGTGGTTCAAGAGGATTAACTGGCGCACCACATTTGGCCGCTCTCGGCGCACTCCGTAGCGGCGCGGGTTTGGTTACCGTGGCAACCCCCGGCTGCCTGTCGGACTCGGTTAAATCCGGCTCGCCCGACATCATGACCATGCCGCTGGGCAATGGTGACAAGTGGCAACAATCCATGGTCAATCCACTTCTGGCCGAAATGGACAGATTCGACGCCGTCATTATCGGGCCTGGTATTGGACGCGACAATGGAACCATAGAATTTCTGCGCGGCTTTTTTGCCAACTGCCCGGGAAACGTCATCATTGACGCAGACGCGCTCTTCGCGCTGGCCCAATCCACGGAACTTTTCGCGGAATTGCCAGAAACAGCCATTTTGACGCCACACCCGGGTGAAATGGCAAAGCTTGTCGGCACGACTAATAGCGAAGTGCAAACCGATCGTCTTGGTATTGCAAAACGCTTCACTGATTCGACAAACGCAACACTTGTGTTAAAAGGTGCTGGAACCATCGTTGCCGATACGACTGCGATCTGTATCAGTCCGTTCTCTGAGCCAAACCTTGCCATTGGCGGTTCCGGCGATGTCCTTTCAGGCGTTATCGGCTCCCTGCTGGCGCGAGGACTGGCTCCACTGGAAGCCGCATGTACTGGCGTCTACTGGCACGGACTGGCTGGTAACACACTCAAAGAAGAATTTCCTGAACGGGGCAATCTGGCCTCGGAAATCGTACACACGCTGCCTCTGGCAGCTAAAAGACATACCCAGGAGGTATGACCATGTTGAAAGCCAAAGACATTATGTCCACCAATTGCATTACCTTGACCCCGGATACTGACATCACCGCAGCAGCCAAAGCGCTTCTGGAAAACAAAATCAACGGTGCGCCTGTTGTAGATGAAGGCAAGGTAGTCGGCATCCTTTGCCAATCCGACTTGGTAGCTCAACAGAAAAAGGTTACCTTACCCTCTTTCTTCACGCTCCTTGATGGCGTCTTTCCCCTTTCCTCTCACGATGAATTAGAGAAGGAAATGCTCAAGATATCAGCACTCAAGGTAGGCGATGCCATGACTCCGACACCGACCTTCATCACCCCGGAGACGAACTTGGAGGACATCGCCACCATGATGGCCAACGAGAAGCTCTACACCCTGCCCGTCATCATGGACGGAACTCTAGTAGGTGTGGTCGGCAAAGAAGACGTGCTTAAAACTCTGCTCGAAGGATAGTTTTATACATGGATGTAAAAATCCACCTCACTGACACGGATCAAACACTTGTTTTAGGGCAAACATTGGCAAAAAACATGGCAAAATCACCATTTTTGCCTGCTTTGCTCTTGCAAGGAAACCTTGGTTCGGGCAAAACCACCTTGGTCAGAGGACTCGTTGAGTCTCTGCCCGGGGCGGAACAAGCTGAGGTGTCAAGCCCCAGCTTCAACATTTACAACCTCTATCCCACCACGCCCCCGGTGGCGCATTTCGATCTGTATAGATTGGAAGGAATGCCCCCGGACGACGCGTTGTACGAGAGCTTGGACGACCCAGGCACCCTGACAATAGTGGAATGGATACAGTTCCTAGACCGGGCAGAATGGCCAGACAATGCCGTCTACCTTAAATGGTCACCATCCGACACAGGACGGAGCCTTACGCTGAACGCTATTGGAGAAACGGCTGAAAATATAGTTCGATCCGTGCTGGATCAATTCACTTTTTAGTAAAGCACAACACACAATGAACATCGTCGTACAGAAATTCGGTGGAACTTCCGTCCGCAACCTGGAGTGTCAACGCCAGGTCATGCAAAAAGTCCTGCGCCCCTATCGCGAAGGCAACAAAGTCATAGTCGTCCTCTCGGCCATGGCCGGAGAAACCAATCGCCTTCTCGCCCTGGCTGATGAATGGTCGGATAACCCCGACCCGGCCGAGATGGACTCCATGGTATCCACAGGGGAACAGGTTTCCTGTGCCCTATTTGCCATGCTGCTAAAACAGCAAGGCGTCAAAGCACGCTCCCTGCTGGGTTTTCAAGCCCCCATCAAAACCGATAAATCCTATGGCAGCGCTCGCATCGAAGATATTGATGCGGTCGAACTTAAAAAACTGCTCAAGGAATATGACATCCTCGTCATGGCCGGTTTTCAGGGGTGCGACGAAGACATGCGCATTACCACTCTGGGACGCGGCGGGTCAGACACCTCTGCCGTGGCCATGGCCGCAGCTATCGAAGCGGACGTCTGTGAAATCTACACCGATGTCACCGGCGTCTTCACAACCGACCCCAACATGTGCACGGACGCACGAAAAATGGACCGCATCGCTTATGATGAAATGCTGGAAATGGCCAGCATGGGCGCCAAAGTCCTTCAGATCCGTTCCGTCGAATTTGCAAAAAAATACAATGTAACTGTTCACGTCCGCTCCACCTTTTCCGATGAGCCGGGCACCATAGTCACGCAGGAGGATGAAACCATGGAATCCGTACTCGTATCCGGTATCGCTTATGACAAGGACCAGGCCCAGATCACGCTTGTTCACGTCAAGGATACCCCCGGTATTTCCGCCCAAATTTTCTCTCCCCTCGCTGACAAGAAGGTTCTGGTGGATATGATCATTCAGAACCCGTCCAAAGACGGTGTCACCGACATGACCTTTACCGTCCCCCGCGCAGACGTTGATGCCACCATCAAAACTCTGGACGAACTCAAATACGAAATTGGTTATGAGGAGCTATCGTCCAATCTAAATGTCTCAAAAGTATCGATTATCGGCGTCGGCATGCGTAACCATTCCGGTGTCGCTTCTCGCGCATTCCGGGCGCTTGCCGATGAGAACATCAATATCCTGATGATCAGTACGTCAGAGATCAAGGTTACCTGCCTGATCGACGACAAATACACCGAACTCGCGGTACGCACACTTCACAACGCCTTCAAACTTGAAGAAGGCGGCCATAAAGAGACATTATGAGACAAGTAACGATATATGACACCACGCTGCGCGACGGTGCCCAGGCTGAGGAATTGAACCTTACCAGCAACGATAAAATCCGAATCGCGCACAAGCTCGACGAGCTTGGAATACACTATATCGAAGCGGGTTGGCCCGGCTCCAACCCTACGGACAAGAAATTCTTCGACCAAATTAAGAGTCATACTTTCGAAAACGCCAAACTCACGGCGTTTGGGTCGACCCATTTTGCCAAAACAACGCCTGAGGAAGACCCAAATCTGGCCGCCCTGCTGGCTGCTGAAACCTCGGTCATCACCATTTTTGGCAAGACGTGGGATCTGCACGCCACCACGGCCCTCGGCATTCCGCTTGAGCGCAATCTGGAATTGATTGCCAATAGTGTCAGCTATCTGAAGAAACGAGTTGACGAAGTTATCTTTGACGCCGAGCATTTCTTTGATGGCTACAAGCACAACCCGGAATACGCACTTCAGGCCCTACGGGCCGCGCATGAGGCCGGAGCTAATCGTCTTGCCCTCTGTGATACGAACGGTGGAACTCTCACGTTCGACCTTAATAGCACCATTAAAGCAGTTCTGACCGCCATCCCCGAAGCCCAACTGAGCATCCACGCCCATAACGACTCTGAAATGGCTGTAGCAAATTCTGTAGAAGCCGTGCGCCTCGGCGCAACCCAGGTCCAAGGCACCATCAACGGTTATGGCGAACGGTGCGGCAACGCCAACCTCTGCTCGATCATTCCGAATCTGGAACTCAAGATGGGCCTCAAGACCATTGGTCTGGAGAATATGAAACGTCTCCTGCCCACTTCCCATTTCGTAAGTGAGACCGCGAATCTGCGCCCCTTCATGCGCCAACCCTTTGTCGGGGCCTCGGCCTTTGCACACAAGGGCGGCGTCCACGTCTCGGCCATCCTCAAGGATTCCAGGACATATGAGCACATCACCCCACAATCCGTGGGTAATGAGCAGCGGGTCCTTCTGTCCGATCAGGCAGGCAAGTCCAACATTCTGTTCAAAGCCAAAGAGCTTGGTTATGAACTGAGCAAGAACGATCCCACCGTGGATATCCTGCTCAAGGAACTCAAACAGAAGGAAAGCATGGGCTACGAATACTCCGTAGCCGACGCCTCCTTTGAATTGGTCCTACAGGAAGCCCTTGGCAAGCCCTTAAACTACTTCCACTTCCAAAACTTCTTTGTAGTGGACGCTAAGCGTGAAGAAGATGCTGAACCATTCACTGAAGCCACGGTCATCGTGGACGTGAAAGGCCAGCAGGAACACACTGCTGCCACTGGCATGGGCCCGGTTAACGCGCTTGACCGCGCCTTGCGCAAAGGACTTGAAAGATTCTACCCCAACCTCAGCGAAGTCCGCCTGCTCGACTTCAAGGTCCGCGTCCTGTCCGGCGCCGTGAGAGACACCGGTGGCACAGCCTCCTTTGTCCGCGTCCTCATCGAATCCGGCGACAAACACGAACGCTGGACCACCATGGGCGTATCTCACAATATCATCGAAGCCTCTTGGCAGGCCGTAGTTGACGCCATCAACTACAAGCTGTTCCGCGACGAAGTCCGGGCGCAAGAAGCCGCGGACTAAGCAATCATTCAATAAAAAAAGGCCGGACAACATATGTTGTCCGGCCTTTTTTTTGCTCTTAGAAACGCCTAATTCTTCATTTCCGGCAATTGCTTTGCCGCCCATGTAGCAGCTTTCATATAATCGGTCGCCACCTGGGTAAAACAGGCATCGTAATTACTCAAAATTTCATTCGCGAGTCCCCAATCCCCAGCCTCAACGGCTTCAAGCATCTGGAGCCAGTCGCGATACTCATTCAGAGTGCCACACAGCCCCGCTTTGATTTCGTCATCCAAGGGAATATCTGCTAGCGCCTTGTCCATGGGATATGACAACAAGGCATCAAGCTTGGAGAAAAGTCCGAGCATGAACATGGTGTTTGCTCCATGCCGGCATCTCTTGAGAGAATCTGTGAGGCTAGAAAGAAAGCAAGCGCGTTGAAGCGCCATGTAAGCCAGTTCCTCGCCCTTGGGCGAAGTATCAAGAGTGCTCATGACAACAACTGATGCCCAATTCTTCAATTCACCCAAGCCAAGCAAAGAAACAGCTTGCTGGATCGACTTGATGTGATTTTTTAGGCCAAAAGCCGCAGAATTAATATACCTGAGCACACGATAACTGAGAATCACATCAGTAGAAATAATTTTCGCCAATTGATCCACTTCGCAAGCTGGATTATTCAACTCACGCAAGAGTTGTAGTTTGGCACTGCTGACGGATGCCATACCCGCATCCCGCTTCACCTCTGGCAGAGAAAAAAAAGAACCCTGGAAATACTGAAACCCCAAGGCACGCGTTCCCTCAAACGTTTCCCAATCGGTAATGTCCGTAGCCAGAAGAGAACAATCAAGGGCCTTGAACCTCTTTCTGAGCCGCATGATCTCACCAGGAGTTTTTCCGGCTAGAGAAATCTTTACGATATCAGCCTTCTCAATAGCCTCAGCGTTCATGCCACAATCTACGGCAAAACATCCACCCTGCTCATGCAAAGAATCGGCAAAACAACAATACTGAGAGGTACTACAACCGCAGTCGCAAACCCCAAACACACAGTTATCCAAGCCACCTGGCAAACAATTAGCATTCATGAAGTCATCTTTATCAACATTCAAGAACAGCTTTTTATCTTTTATTAACCCTGCTCCGACAAAAGGCAGAGTCTCCATATGAGCCGAGACGAGATCGCGCAAATTGGTTGAGGTGAATTCATCCTCCCCTCTAGAGAGTAATTCATACCCCCAGACGCACCTGTTTCTATCAAAAATAGGTTGCCTGACTACAACTGAAGCATCCGATGCCACTTCGCTTGCGAAAGTAGTTTCACTCATGATCTCCCCTTACTTACATCACGTCACTCGAGTCCCAAATGGGACCATAATGACAAACACCTGTTTAAGCATTTAAGTAAATCGTTCAAGCATGTAAAGGATTATAACGTGTTCATAATACTCATTTTGCATATTCGATAAAAAAAGGCCGCCCTGCTGCTGCAGGACGGCCTTGGTTTGGTTGTGTTCAACCTTACAGCATGCCAGCTGCTTTCTTGGTCAGACGCAAGAGCTGGTTAGTAAAACCGGCTTCATTGTCGTACCAAATGATGAGCTTAAGCTGAGTCTTACCCATCACGCGGGTAAGTTGACTATCTACCACACCGCCGAAAGTAGACCCCATGAAATCCACGGAGACAAGCGGTTCTTCGGTGTAGCCCATGGAGTCATTCGCAGCCGCTTTGAGCAGTGCGTTAACTTCTTCAGCAGTGGTCGGCTTATCCAACTCACAAACCAGATCCACCAGGGAAACATTCTGGGTCGGAACGCGAATGGCCATGCCATCCAGCACACCGTTAAGTTCCGGGATAACCAGTCCAACAGCCTTGGCTGCACCAGTTGTAGTCGGAACCATGTTCACAGCACAGGCGCGGGCGCGACGAAGGTCCTTATGGGAACCATCCAATATACGCTGGCTCATGGTGTAGGAATGGACCGTGGTCATGATGCCGTGTTTGATTCCATATGTATCGTTGATCACCTTGGCTACGGGAGCAAGACAGTTGGTGGTGCAGGATGCGTTGGAAATAATGTTATGCTCAGGTTTGAGCAGGTCATCGTTAACGGACATAACGACAGTGATATCCGGATCGGTACCAGGAGCAGAGATAAGCACCTTCTTGGCGCCGCATTCAATCATTTTCTCGCAGCTGGCACGGTCACGGAAGCTACCTGTGGATTCGACCACGATATCGCAGCCAAGGTCACCCCAGGTCCATTCGCCCGGTGCATTTCGGGTAACAGTGACATCTTTACCGTTCATCCTGAATCCAGTCTCAGTGGGCTCCACATCCAGAAAGCGGCCATGTGCGGAGTCGTATTTAAGCAGGTGGGCCAAATCTTCGTTGGAGGCTCGGGCATTGACCGCCACCAATTCAAGGTCCTTCTCTGCTGCCAGCAAGCGTGCGAGATACCTTCCGATACGTCCAAATCCGTTCAAACCGATCTTCGTAGCCATGTCAGCTCCCTCCTTACGTGGTGCGCTGTTTAGAGTCCGATAAATTCATAAAATATGTGAGACAATACGCTTTCAATTATTTTCCCGTCAACCGATCATCCCAATTCTTTACTGAGCAAGTCCATTGTTTCCCTGTCCGTGAAATCGAAATGCAGTGGCGTCAGAGTAACGTGCTTCTCAGTTAGAAGCGCTCTATCCCGATCTGCACTGATCTTCTCTGGTGGTATTGCGCCGTCCAGCCAGTAGTAGGATTGTCCGCGCGGATCTTTGCGAGTGTCATACCAGTCCTTATATGAAGCGCGAGTATGCGGGCAAAGGATCATTTCCTTGGCGTCCTCAATACGGCAATCCGGAAAATTCAAATTGAGGACACACTGAGGCGGCAGCGACTCCCAAGGGATTTTCGGCAGCAGATCAGCACAATATTTTGCCTGACCGGTTAAATCTGTGGCGCTAAAACTATCCATGGATACAGCCATGGATGGAATATGCCTGAGTGCACCTTCCGTGGCAGCGGAAACTGTACCGGAATACAGAATATCAACGCCCACATTGGCCCCGGCATTTATGCCGGATAAAACCAAGTCCGGTGCTTCGCCCAAAAGAGTGGAAAGACCAAGCTTCACGCAGTCAACAGGAGTGCCATACACGCCCTGGCCCACAAAGCCATCTTCCTTGAATTTCTTCACCTTGATAGGCATGGACAATGTCACGGCGTGCCCTACGGCTGACTGCTCGGTGACCGGGGCCACGACACGAACATCATGCCCGGCATCCACCAAGGCAAAATACAAGGCTCGCAGGCCAACAGCCTGGATACCATCGTCGTTAGCGAGAAGAATATTCATAGAGGCCCCCTACAGGGAGTTACATTTGACAATCCAAGTGAAATCAGGTTCATAACTGGAAGCGGATAAATGACTCCGCAACAGCGCGCATTAAAGAATTATTATTTAATGGCGACCTACCTTAACACAAGCGAGATGGCAAGATTCGTGACAAAAAAGTCGCAATATATTCAAGACCTGACACCTGGCATCCAAGTCAATGACTACTTCCTTCTGGGCGCGGCCAATCAAGCGCAGTCCCGGAATGGACCATATTGGAATCTAACATTCCAGGACGCCACAGGCAAAATAGATGGAAAGATCTGGTCACCTAAGTCCATGGAATACCCTTCCCTGGAACCGGGACAGATGACCCGTGTCCATGGCTTCGTTGAAAGCTACCGTGATAAGAACCAACTCAAGGTTGATCACATGGACCTGATCGACCCTAGTGCTGAGCAGATTGACTACTCTGACTTCCTCCCAACCTCCTGCGTACCGCCTGAGGAACTTATGGAAGCCATAGATGACCTTGTGACAGAACATATCAGTTACGGTCCATGGAAATCATTCTGTCGCAAAGTGCTGAACAACGAAGAAATCCGCGAACGCATGATGTACGCACCAGGAGCCAAGACCGTACACCACGCATACATCGGAGGCCTCCTTGAACACACCCTTCAAGTTGCGCGTGCCTGCATGGCTTTATGCGATGTCTATCCCAACTTGGACCGCCAAACCCTTCTGACCGGGGCCATCTTTCATGACTTGGGCAAAGCGTGGGAACTTTCAGGCGGCTTGGTCAACGAATACACAGACGAAGGCCGCTTGCTAGGCCATATCCAAATAGGACAGGATAAGCTGGAGCCATTCCTCAAAAGGAACAAGAAGCTCGACGAGGGGCTCAAGCTCCACCTCAAGCATCTTATCACCAGCCACCACGGCGAGCATGATTTTGGCTCCCCAGTACGTCCCAAAACACCTGAGGCGTTCGTTCTTCACTTTGCGGACAACATGGACGCCAAACTAAACATCATTGACCAGGCTTATGCCGACATGGACAAGACCGGGGCCGAGTGGTCACCCTACATGCGCTTCCTTGAACGCAACGTGTTTCGTGCCCCTGCCACGCCTGACAATTCTCAAAAGAAGAGCGACAAGCCGGAGAACCAATGTTTATTACCTTTGAAGGCATAGAAGGCACCGGAAAGACTACGCAAATCACCCGCGTAAAAGAATACTTTGAAGCACAGGGCCGCGAGGTGTTCCTCACTTTGGAACCGGGCGGCAGCCGCATTGGAAAGGAACTGCGGAAAATGCTTCTCCATGTGGACAGCAAGGACATTGCCCCCACCGCAGAGTTGTTCCTCTACCTTGCAGACCGTGCCCAGCACATTGCCCAAGTTATCCGACCAGAACTTGAAGCCGGCAGGGTCGTTCTATGCGACCGTTTTGCAGACTCCACTGTGGTCTATCAGGGATATGGCCGAGGATTGGACACCTCCGTCCTCCAGCAACTCAATGAAGTCGCTGTAGACGGACTCTGGCCTGACTTGACCGTACTTCTGGACATTGACCCGGAAATAGGTCTGAAACGTGCCACTCTGCGCAATCTCGAAGAAGGAAAGGCCAAAGAGGAAGGCCGATTTGAAGCTGAACACATCTCCTTCCACAACCGCATCCGCGAGGGATACCTCACGTGGGCTGCCATCAACCACAAACGCATCAAGGTGGCCAATGCTGACGGCACCCCGGACGAAGTGTTTGCTGGCATAAAAAGACACATCGACGCACATCTCGCCATCGGATAAGATAGAATTATTTCACCAGCCATCTACAGAATAGTACCTAGATTTGTTTACCGAATCTGGTATGGTGTCTTTCAAGGCATCATGAGATGTCTGCAATAAGCATCATACATGAGATACCATGCCAAGTGATCAAATCACAAAGCCACCATTGCCTCCCAAAATAGCCGTATCAGCTATCGTTGATACAGGTAAATTCCTTATACTCATGAGCATCCTCTTTTGGATGATCAATGTAGGCACGCAGCAGCTCGGATACAACTGGCAATGGTATCGCATTCCACGATATTTCTTCCAGATAACTGACCAAGGATTCACCTTTGGCCTCCTCTTGCAAGGTCTTGGCGTCACCTTACAGATTACAGCCATATCCCTTCTGCTCATGCTCGCCATAGGGCTAGCCACTGCCCTTCTGCGCATGTCCAACTCCTGGGTCGGACGTGGTGTAGCACGCGGATACATGGAATTAATTCGTAATTCACCGCTACTCATTCAAATATTTTTCATCTATTTTGTGATCGCCCCGATCATCGGCATGTCCGGTTTCTGGGCAGCTGTCATTGCGCTATCTCTGTTCGAAGGAGCGTACGCCTCGGAAATTTTCCGTGCAGGCATTACTTCCATCCACAAAGGACAATGGGAAGCGGCCAAATCCCTTGGGATGCCCGCTGGCCCGATGTATTGGCACATAATCTTGCCACAGGCCATACGTCGCGTTCTGCCACCACTCACCAGTCAGGCGGTGTCACTCATCAAGGATTCAGCGCTAGTGTCCACTGTGGCTATTCTCGACCTCACCCAACAAGGCCGAATGATTGATGCCGAAACGTTCCTCACTTTTGAAATCTGGTTCACTGTAGCCGCCATTTACCTTGTCATCACCCTGGCCCTGTCCCTGGTAGTGCGAGTGCTGGAAAATCGATCCAACGGCCACGGCCATAATCTTTAACCCCGGAGAAGGATATGACCATCTGGAGAGCCATCCGTACCGGCAAAGGTATAGTCATCGCAATCTTAGGCGTATCACACGTGACCTTTGCCCAAGAGTCTTGCAAAGCCTAAAACACTGGTTCGGTACAAGCCGAACAAAGGAGATTATTATGAAATACGTGCGTTCAACTCTATTGCTTACCCTTTTTTCTCTGGCTTTCCTCCTCGTAGGTTGTAGTCAATCCCCGCAGCAAAACAACTCCAAAGTCGATTCTCAAGCGCAAGTCAGCCAGCTTGAAACCATCCTTCAGCGCGGCACCGTCAAAGTCGGCTTCGATACTTTCAAGCCATGGGCCATGAAAGACAAGAGCGGCAATTACATCGGCTTTGAAATCGAAGTTGCCAAACAACTGGCCGCCGACCTGGGCGTGGACATCGAATTCGTTCCCACAAAATGGTCCGGCATTATTCCCGCTCTCCTGACTGGCAAGTTCGACATCATCATCGGCGGCATGTCTGTCACGCCACAGCGCAACATCAAAGTCAATTTCTCCATTCCCTATGAATTTTCTGGCTTGAACATCGTAGCCAGCAAGGAAGTCGCAGGAAATTACAGTAATATTGAGGATTTCAATAATCCTAATACCAAGATTGCAGTTCGCCTCGGCACCACCGCCGCAGAGGCTGCCAAAAACTTCCTGCCCAAGGCAGAAAAGCTCTTCTTTGATGAAGAATCCCAGACCATTCAGGAACTCCTGAATAAGCGCGTCCATGCCGTGGTAGCATCCAATCCACTGCCTTTTACTCTGGCCAAAGAGTATTCGGACCAGCTTTATCTCCCGCTGAAAGAAGACTTCACCCGTGAACCCATCTCATTTGCTGTTCGCAAAGGCGATCTCGACTTCCTCAACTGGCTCAACAACTGGGTGATGGTAAATATGGGTAAAGGCTGGCTCCAGAATCGCTACAACTATTGGTTCTTTACCAATGAGTGGGAAAGCCAGATTCAGTAGCGAGCGCCGACTTTGAATTCACAAACACAACGCAAAAAGCTGACGATTACCCCGCTGGATGCCGCCTTACTGGTGGCTCTGGCGGGGCTGATCGGCTACATCGTATACCGAGCCGCCACCGGGTTGAACTACCATTGGAACTGGTCAGTCATTCCGCAGTTCATTCTGCGCTTTGACGAATCAACCCAATCATGGCGCATGGGACTACTCATGCAGGGGCTCATCACGACCCTGCGTCTCTCTATCTGGTCCACCATACTTGCCGTGATAGTCGGTATAATCATGGGGTTGTTTCGAGTTAGCCCCTCGCTTTTCAAACGACAGGTGGCCGGAGTATATGTTGGATTGATTCGCAACACCCCGCCTCTAGTCCTGATCTTCATATTTTATTTCTTCATCGGCGACCAGATCATGGCAGCCCTGCGCGTGGATGATTTCGTTTACTCACTCACTCCACAAGCCAAGTCTTTTCTGTCAATATTTTTTGGCCCAATGAATCGATTTCCCCAATTTCTATCGGCTGTTATCACGCTCACCTTGTTTGAAGGTGCGTATATTGCTGAAATAGTCCGGGCAGGCATCCAATCCATTGAATCAGGCCAATGGGAAGCCTCCACAGCTCTGGGCATGAAACGTTCACAATCAATGCGATACGTTATTCTTCCACAAGCGTTACAACGGATGTTGCCAGCACTCGCAGGACAGTTTATATCCATCATCAAGGACTCGGCGATAGTGTCCGTCATCTCCATAGAAGAATTGACGTTCCAGGCACAACAGATCATGACCACCACCTATCGGAGCTTCGAAGTGTGGACCACGGTCTTCATCATGTATTTTGTCCTTACCTTTATCTGCTCCTTGGCCGTCAGGAAGCTTGAACTCAGACTGCAAAGGAACTGATACGTGCTCAGATTCATCAAGGACTTTTTCAAGGGCATTTTCGACGAGCAGCCAATGGAGACGCCCACTCCTGCAACACCTAAAGCTACGGCAACATCAGAAGATAACGTTCCGTTCGACAAGGAGGCCTTTAATATGGACGATATTAAAATATATGCACTGTCTACCTGCATTCACTGCAGAAATGCTAAAAAATATCTCGACGAATGCGGCGTAAAATACAATTGCGTCCATGTAGATGAACTCGTGGGTGATGAACGCAAGGAAATTGTTCAGGAACTCAAGGGACACAATCCCGCCGTTTCCTTCCCCACCATTGTCGTCAAGGAAACCGTGGTAGTGGGCTACCACAAAGACAAGATAGACAAGGCTCTCGAAAAGGAAGGAAAGAAGTAAATGGACGCCAAGACTCTCTTTGAGAACCTCAAAAAACTCCAGGAACCCAAGGGCTACTATTTCAATGAAGACATGGACATGACCATGCCGCTCCTGGAATCTCTCATCACCAACAAAGAACGCCTCGGCTACATGGCCTGCCCCTGTCGCCTCGCCAACGGAGAGTTGAAAAACGACAAAGACATCCTCTGTCCCTGTGTTTACCGCGAAGAAGACGTCAAGGAATACGGCGCCTGCTATTGCGCCCTGTATGTCAGCAAAGAGTTCAACGAGGGCAAGATCAAAAAACAACTTGTTCCTGAACGCCGCCCGCCCGAAAACATCATTTTCTAAGGCTGGATACAACCACATAAAAAGCCAGTGCAATGGAATCGCGAGAACGGAACCCCTTGAAATTGGTCTTCTTCTGCCTGATTTTCTTACCCGTAGTAAACTGAATGGTTGTCTCGTCAGCAATGTGCTCCGGCATAACCGTTGCCAGGGTAATGGATGAAATGATGATGAATGTCTCTTCCGTTACGTAATTGCGAAGGATCTCACCCACGGCTGCCCCCACAATTCCACCAGCCAGCCCACCTGTGACAGCGTCCGCTGTACGTCCGGACTGAATGCCAGGCGTAGCACCTGCAAGGCTTCCTGCCGATGTAGTCAAAAAGGAATACTCTTCTGGCAAAGCATCAGTGAGTTGGCCAAAATATCTTACATTCACATCAAGCAGAATACCGAAGTTCCTGCCGTCTGCTATCTCATAACCAAGATCACTATACGCCTTTTCCAACTTCTGACGGAACGCATAAATATCGAGTGAAGGATCGCCTGTGGTGTTGCGAATCCGTAATTTGAGCTTGTTGTTGCGGAACATGGCGGGATCGACAATAAACTCACCCGATTTGGTCGCACCATAAGCATACCCGGTCTTCTGGTCCTCCACCAATTGGTAAGGATTCGGGCCGGAGGAGGTAGTACAAGCAGTCAGGATAAGTAAACTTACCAGCACAGCCGAAACAATAATCCGTTGCAACATCTATTTGCTCCCTTTGCACACCATGACGCCATGGCGATCGAAAAACTTGAAGAATTCTGAATAATGGATTGCGAAATTCAGTCCCTGAGCCGTGCGTCCGTCACTCAGACGCAAAAAGCCCCAGTCTGCGACGCCCACTACATAATTGCCATAAAACATGGGTCCACCAGAGTTTCCGCCGTTCACAGCAGCATCTGTTTGCAAGTACAAAACCCATCCCTTGGCCGTTCTATAATTGATCGACGGCTCTTTGCGTATGGAGCTGAGCGAACCGCGTGTGATGGAGAATTGCAGCCCATTAGGGTGACCGATGACCTCCATGGGCAAACCAAGCGGCAAGGTCTGCTTATTGTAAAAACAGACAGGTCGCCCTTTTACATCTGCTTCGATGAGAGCCAGATCCAGCACGGCATCTCGCGCAATAACACGCCCCATCACCTCGCGCTCGTTGAATAATTTCAGCCGGACATATTCATTCTCATCCACCACATGGTAATTGGTCAGCACCAAATCGTCGGTTACATAGAACCCAGTACCGATCCCCTTACCAAGATTACGAACAACCACCACGGAATCAAATCGCTTGTCCGCATATTTATCATAAGTAAAATCAGACTCGGTGAACCGCTCCTGCGCACGGGTTACATCTGCAACCACACTCCGTTGAATCGGCCCCAATGAGGCATACTGCTTCCATGAAGAGGGCGTGCTTGCATACTGCTCCAGTAGATCAGACAGATTCACGACCACTGGTTCCAATTCGTAATTAACCACATCTTCTTCCAACACAGAGGTCTGGAGCAATTTCTGGGGATTCTTGTCCAACTCGTGCACGCCGTAACACACAGTAAAGAAGGCTTTTTCCTTGAAATCAAATGTGTCTCGGAAATATTTATGCGTGCGTTTGTCGATGACGTAATAGTTGACCGTGGCGTACTTGCGAATGTCCATATACGCCCGCCGTACTTGATACGGCTGATAATCAGGTACCCGATTATACTTGGGCGTGTTGCGCATTTTAACCTTCAAATCATCCAGGCGCACTTTGGCCGCATTAACCCGCTCCACCTTGTCGTCCTGCAGGATAAACTTCTCTACTACGGACGCGCCCCAGGTGTAGGAATTGGAAGTGACCATCTCATGATATTGCTTGGAGGCCGCCTCAAGCTCAGTCTGAACAATGGCGTACTCCATATTATCTTCCTGCCGATAGGAATGAACATACATGGACGGAATTCGTTTGTTCGATTCCACCACACGCTCCACACGAGCCAAAGCAACATTCACCAGCACCACGATATCCGCTTCCTTCACAGCCTTGTGAGAAAACATCTTCTGCATGGACGCCTTCTTGGCGTTAAAGGGCACGTCCATCTTGATACTAAGCGGAAAATCCAGCGTCTTGTGCCGAATCAAGTCTGGGCTGGTCACCTGCAGAAACGCTACTTTCAGACCAGGAATGGAAGTGGGGGCAAGCTCAGCCTCCCGACACTTCTCATAGGCTTCCAAAATCGTCTTGAGACTCGCCTTGGCGGGGTTGGGACACAGAGAAGCAAAATAACGGTTCGCCAAAGACTCCCTGGCACTCTTGGGAAGATACGGACCATAAGCGGCAAAAAACTGATTGGCATCACTGGTGGACATTTCAGCCAGCGCACTCTGCCAACGAGCCTCGTTGGCTAGCATAACCTTGCCGCCATCCACCGGAACCGGATAGGCCGCAAAAAACGGCGTTTCGGCAAGCATCGGATAATCTTCAAACATCTCGGAAGCTGAGTCGCGAATCACCGCTTCCTTGTTGTTCAAGGCCGCCACAGCCTTATCATAAGCGACTGGCCGATAGATCTCATACTGAAACGGGGCCGTCTTCACAAACTGGAGCAGTTCCTTGTGATAACGCTCTAGTTGCTTGTGGGTACTGCTCCACTCATGAAAGGGCACAGGCCACTGCAGCGCGTCTATTTTCTGAATCAATGCATGAAGGTGTGGAGAGTTGGTCAAGTCCAGATCATGTGCCAATCTGTCCGCAGTGTCGCGCACTTCCGGATGACCATAATTGGCTGCAAAGAAATCTTCTTTGGCCACGACCAGACGCACGGCCTCATCCAGCTTACCGCTGTCCAACAGACGGTTCACGACCTTGTCCGGCGAAGCAGAATGAACACCGCTTTTGGAGTGCATGCTCGACTGGCACCCAAGAACGAGGAACAGGAGAAGAAAAACAGGAAGAGAACGGTGTATTGAGTACAATTTCAAACCAAGCGTTTATGTTTTTACAAAGTTTACACGAGTCTATACCGCCAAATGCATACTGGTTAAAGAAAAAAGATTGAGAAAGCAATGACCTTCTGTACCATTGCTGAAAGCCTCATCAACAAAAAAGCCCCGCATTATGCGGGGCTTTCATTTCTTATAAGATCACAACTACCTTTGTGACTTCATCAAGGCCTGATCAAGGTCTTCGATGATGTCATCCACATTTTCGATACCCACCGAAATACGGATCAAATCCAATGGCACACCAGCAGCCAACTGTTCTTCCGGAGTGGATTGTCCATGCGTGGTGGATGCGGGATGAATCACCAATGTCTTGGCATCCAAAATATTAGCTAGGTGAGAGCAAAGCTCTACGGATTCGATGAATTTCCGTCCCGCTTCCATGCCGCCCTTCACACCAAAGCCAAAGACCGCGCTCGGCCCCATAGGGAAGGTGTTTTTAGAGCGATCAAAATCATCATGGCTCTGTAGGCCTGCGTAATTAACCCATTCAACGGCATAGTGCGTCTCAAGAAATTCCGCGACCTTCTGCGCATTTTCACAATGCTGCTTGGCTCTAATAGGAAGCGTCTCCATGCCTTGAATGATCTGGAAGCTGTTGGTCGGAGAAATAGCTGCCCCAGTGTCTCGGAGCAAACCGATGCGTGCTTTGACCACAAAGACAGGACAAGGATTGCCCGCTGCGCCACCAAGTACTTCCCACAGATTCACATTGTTGTATGTGGGGTCAGGCTCGGTCAATTCTGGATATTTGCCACCCGCGCCCCAATCGAAGTCACCCTTCTCCACAATGGCACCCCCCATGGAAGTACCATGGCCACCAATGATCTTGGTAAGAGAATGCACGGCAATATCGCAGCCGAAATCAAATGGATCAAAGATAGGCGGCGGTGCCACAGTACAGTCAAGAATGAATGGCAAGCCATGTTTATGCGCAACGGTCGATATTCCCAACAAGTCATCGACATTACAGCTAGGATTGCCGATGGCTTCAGAGTAAACAAGCCGCGTATTCTCATCAATGGCTGCTTCAAAATTGGCAGGCTCAGATGAATCCACAAACCGCGCTTCGATGCCAAACCGCTTTAAGGTATGCTCGAAAAGCGTCTGAGTCCCACCATATAGATTAGAACCAGTGACAATGTTTTGCCCAGCAGAAGTGATGTTGGTAACCGCATAAAAGATAGCAGACATACCCGACGCTACAGCCAAAGCTCCCACTCCACCATGCATCGCTGCAAGACGTTGCTCCAGCACATCCGTGGTCGGGTTCATGAGTCGGGTGTAAATATACCCTGGCTCCTTGAGCGCGAACAAGTTGGCGGCATGGTCAGCATCCTTGAACAGGTATGCTGTTGTCTGATGAATGGGCACCGCCCGCGAACCGGTCGCGTCCGGGGTGTGTCCTGCATGTAGTGCCTTGGTCTGGGGACCATATTTAATATCGGCCATGATCAAACTCCGTGATTTGTCAATTTGCGGCGCAATTCACTTCCGCCGATTCTACAATGCACAAGCCGCCATAAAGAGGCAAGGCTTCCCCCATCGGGAGTTATGATGAGGGGTATAACTGAGGCTAATCTGCCAGGCCAACCTCTTCAAGCCACACGGTAAATGCTTCCTGCGCACGAACGCCATAAGCTTCCTTGCGCAATTTTTTCTTCATCTTCTTCTGCAAACCCGGCATCAGGCCGAAGTTGATGTTAGACGGCTGAAACGCCTTCTTTTCCGGCTGTTTTGTCAGATGCCCAAGCAGTGCGCCCAGTGCGGTCTCTACCGGCGGTTTTGTCAATTCCGCACCTTCAAATCGCTTGCTCATGGACAAGCCAAGCCACAAGCCGGATGCAGCGGATTCCAGATATCCTTCCACGCCCGTGATCTGACCGGCCAGATAAAACCCATCACGCGCCTTGAGTTGCATGGTGTCGTCCAAGACCTCAGGTGCATTAACGTAGGTATTACGATGAATGGAACCGAGACGCAGAAATTCTGCATTCTCCAGTCCGGGGATCATACGGAAAATTCGTTTCTGTTCCGGGTACTTGAGCTTAGTCTGAAAGCCGACAAGGTTAAACGCAGTCTTGTCTTTGTTTTCAGTACGAAGCTGCACAATGGCAAAAGGACGCTCATCGGTCTTGGGATCAACAAAACCAACAGGCTTGAGCGGTCCAAAAGCGAGCGTCATCTCACCGCGCTCGGCCATGGCTTCAACGGGAAGGCATGCCTCAAAATGGACTTCCTTCTCGAAGTCACGTGGCTTGACCTTCTCTCCTTCAACAAGAGCGGCAACAAAAGTCTTATATTCTTCTTCGCTCATGGGGCAGTTGAGATAGTCGTCATCCTCTGGCTTCCAGCGGGAACCCCAGAACGCCTTGTCAAAATCAACAGACTCGCGGGAAATGATCGGTGCAATAGCGTCATAAAAATAAAGACGGGCATCGCCCACCGCTTTCATGAGCGATTCAGTCAACTCCTGACTGGCAAGCGGGCCGGCAGCGATAACAACAGCGTCCGCACCGGCCAATTCATCGGCATCAAGAGAAGTAACTTCCTTATGGATAACCGTGATATTGTCATGGTTTTCCATTTTCTCGGTAATGTATTCGGAGAAGAGCGTCCGATCCACGGCCAGTGCGCCGCCAGCCGGAACCCTCGTGGCAAACGCCGCTTCCATGACAAGACTGCCCAGCGCCTGCATCTCTTCCTTGAGCAAACCAATGGCCGCGCTCGGCCCGGTTGCCCGAAATGAATTGGAACAGACAAGCTCGGCCAGCCCGTCTTCGGTATGCGCTTCGCTGCGCTTTTCCGGCTTCATCTCATAGATTTCCACCGCATGCCCTGCCTGAGCAAGCTGCCATGCCGCGTCGCATCCGGCCAAACCGCCACCGACTATTATCACCTTTGCCATTTCATATCCTTGGTATCGTTTACGTTCGCTACAATATACCGTATATACGACAAAACCGCGAACCAGTGGATTATCTTAATAATGAACGACATCCTACTCGATATACGCAAGTTGACCACCTGCTTTTCCTCGCCTCAGGGCATCGCCAAGGCGGTGGATACCGTCAGCCTTTCCTTTATGCAAGGAGAAACCCTTGCCATAGTGGGCGAATCCGGCTGTGGAAAAACAGTCCTGGCCCTCTCCATCCTCGGTCTTATACCCGACCCACCAGGCCGCGTCACCGATGGCGAAATCCTCTACCGAGGAGACGACCTCCTTGATATGTCTGAAACGGAGCTGCGCGGAGTTCGCGGCAATCATATTTCCATGATCTTTCAGGAACCGATGACGGCACTGAATCCAGTCTTCCGCATCAATGACCAGATCGCTGAACCATTGGTATTGCACCAAAGATATACCAAGAAGGAAGCGCTCGAAAAGTCAGTGAACGCGCTTGATCTGGTCGGTATTCCCAATCCAACCAAGATAGCTCGCGCCTATCCACACGAACTTTCCGGCGGCATGCGCCAACGCGTCATGATCGCCATGGCTTTTGCCTGCAACCCGGATATACTTATCGCCGATGAGCCGACGACAGCGCTTGATGTAACCATACAAGCACAAATTCTGGACCTGATGAACGACCTCAAGGCACGCATGAACGGCTCACTCATGCTCATCACACACGATCTCGGCGTGGTCGCCCGTATGGCCCAACGAGTCGCTGTCATGTACTCTGGAAAGATAATTGAGCTTTCCGACGCGAAATCGCTCTACGAGAACCCTCTTCATCCTTACACGCAAGGCCTCCTCGCCTCAGTACCCACTCTGGGCGACAGAGCCGAACTCACGCCCATTCCCGGTATAGTGCCGTCCATCTTCAACCTGCCACAAGGGTGCCGATTCCATCCGCGCTGCCCACATGCCTTTGACAAGTGTAAACTCATGCTACCGCACCTGACTGAACCGGAACCGGGCCGTTTTGTTCGCTGCTGGCTCCATGAGGATGATTAAATGAGTGCGTTCCTCGAACTTATAAACATAACCAAACATTTCAAGGTGAAGAGCGGCCTCATGGGGCTGAAATCGGACAAGGTGCGCGCCGTGGACGGCGTCAGCCTGACGGTAAGCAAAGGCGAAACCCTCGGACTGGTGGGTGAATCAGGCTGCGGTAAATCAACTCTCGCCAAGTGCATCATGGGGTTGGAAAAAGTCACCAAGGGAGAAATCCTCTTTGATGGCCAGTCCGTCACTAAATGGGACGAGAAGGAACTCCGACGCTCTATGCAGATGGTTTTCCAGGACCCTTACTCCTCCCTTAACCCTCGCCAAAAGATCGGCTCCATAATCAGAGAGGGCCTCGACATCCACAAAATCGGCACCAGAGCCGAACGCAAAGCGCGAGTGGAAGAGCTTCTCGGACTTGTGGGCCTGCGCCCGGAGCATGGAAACCGATACCCTCACGAATTTTCAGGCGGTCAGCGTCAGCGTGTTGCCGTAGCCCGCACACTTGCACTCAATCCCCAACTCATTGTCTGTGATGAACCAGTGTCCGCCCTGGATGTTTCAGTGCAGGCCCAGGTCCTCGGCATGCTGCGAGAACTGCAACACAAACTCGGCCTGACGTATGTATTCATCTCCCACGATTTGTCCGTGGTCAGCCACATTTCCGACCGTGTGGCTGTCATGTATCTTGGACGCATTATGGAATTAGGCCCGAGCCAAACACTTTTCAAAGATCCCAAGCATCCATATACGGAAGCTCTGCTTTCCGCTGTACTGCCGCCCGATCCAACGTGTCAACCAGAACAAATTCCTCTGAATGGCGACATGCCAAGCCCCATGAATCCGCCCACGGGCTGCCCCTTTCATCCGCGCTGCCCCAAGGCATTTGATAAATGCGTAGTTGGCCGCCCAGACTTGAAAGAGGTCGGCACCGACACCCAAGTTGCCTGCTGGCTCTATTAAGCCTCTGTACCGGTCCTGGAGGCCAAAATCTGTGTCTGTACATCACACAGCACCTCGACTATCTTGCCTCCCACAACAACAAAACCTTCAGGAGTCATCATGATATCTCGCGAAGAAGCCTTCGAGCTGCTCAAATCCACGGAAAAAGAAGCCAATCTCATCAACCACGGCCTGGAATCCGAAGCTGTCATGCGCGGTCTCGCAAAAAAACTCGGACGCGATGAAGAGATGTGGGGCCTCACAGGCCTACTACACGACCTTGATTACTCCCAGACCAAGGAAAATGACTCCCGTCACGGCCTGGACACTGCCGAAATGCTGGAAGGCAAGATTCCCGCTGATGCACTCGATGCAATTCGCCGTCACGCCTTTGAGATGAACGAGAGCGACGAGCCTTCCACTGAATTGGACTTCGCCCTGCGTTGTGGCGAGACAGTCACAGGTCTGGTCCATGCGGGTGCACTGGTACGCCCTACCAAGATCGATGGAATGAAAGTGAAAAGCTTGAAAAAGAAGATGAAAGACAAAGCGTTCGCCGCCAGCGTCAACCGCGACACTATCCGCGAGTGTGACAAGATCGGAATCGAGCTCGGTGATTTTCTCCAGATCGCCATCGCGTCCGTCACTGAAATCGCTCCGGAAGTCGGTCTTAAAGCTGAATAACAGCACATCCTGCCCAGGCAACCGGTTGCACGATTTTTCGATCTGTATTACGCAATGATTTCCTGCTAAAATTCAGGGAATTAAAGCGACAAAGGACAATTCGTGGCCGCACTAGAAGAACCGTTTGCCTCGGGCAATTCCTTCATACATCGTATGGATCCGCGCATCCGACTGCTCTGTGCAGGGATGCTCACCATTCCTGCGGCTCTGCTCAATAATATTGACCAGGCCATAGCAGCCCTCTGCATTGGAACAGTACTCATTCTGCTGGCTCAACTCCCTCTTCATCTCGTCCTGAAACGGCTGGCAGTCGTCAATGTTTTCATTCTGTTCCTATGGTTATTCCTCCCTTTCTCGCTGCCGGGAGAACCACTCTTTGCCTTCGGTCCATTCAAGGCGACACAAGAAGGCATTAACCTCGCGGCGCTTATCACCGTAAAATCGAACGGCATAGTTCTCACCTTAATGGCACTCATGGGGACCATTGCAATTCAGGACCTTGGTCCTGCCATGCAACAGCTCAGAATCCCCAACAAGCTCTGCCACATACTTCTGTTCACCTACCGATATATTTTCGTCATCTATCAGGAATACACCACCATGCGCCGTGCGATGGCAGCCCGCGGCTTCTGTCCGAAAACCAACACCCATACCTATAAGTCCTACGCATGGTTGGTCGGCATGTTGCTGGTAAAAAGCTGGGACCGCGCCGAACGAGTCCACGGCGCCATGCGTTGCCGAGGATTCAAGGGGCAGTTCTACTCCCTTGCGGCTTTCACCACATCTAAAAAAGATTACGCATTTCTCGCCCTTTGCCTCGGCGCTATTATCGCGGTCGAATCCATGGGCATTATCAGGAGCACTCTTTCATGAGCCACGCCGTCATAGAACTTAAAGATGTTATGTACGCTTTCCCCGGCCGGGGCAACACGCTGGATGGACTGAACTTCCACCTCCACCCCGGTGAAAAGCTCGGGCTGTTCGGTCCCAATGGTGCTGGCAAAACAACTATGCTCCACATCCTCATGGGCTTGATCAAGCCGCAACAAGGTGAAGTCACTCTCTTTGAAAAAACCATGCAAGACGGCGATTGCTTTGACGAGGCCCGCCTTAAAATAGGCTTCCTCTTTCAGCACTCAGATGACCAGCTTTTCTGCCCTACGGTTCTAGATGATGTTGCATTTGGGCCACTGAATCAGGGACTTCCGCCAGAACAGGCAAAAGCAAAGGCCATGGCAGCTCTTAAAACAGTCGGATTGGAAGGCTTTGAAGAACGTGTCCCCTACCGCCTTTCCGGTGGAGAAAAAAAACTGGTGGCGCTGGCAACTATTCTCTCCATGGACCCGGAAGTACTGATTCTGGACGAACCCACCACTGGCCTGTCACCAGAAGCCAAGGAACGACTCATCGACATCCTGCATGGCCTTAACATGGCTCGCCTTGTGGTATCTCACGAACCAGACTTCCTGGCCGCTACCACAAACCGACTTCTCGCCATGAGAGATGGCAGAATCAGACCGGGCGAACTCAAACCCCACACGCACACTCATGTGCATGAAGAGGGAGATGTTCCTCACCAGCATTAACGATATTCTGAAATTACTTTGAAGGTACTGCAAACACTTTCAAAAGCTTCTCTAACAACTGTTGAGTGGTAAACGGCTTAACAATGTAGTTTGAAACCCCAAGCTGCACCGCCTTCATTACGTTATCGCGAAAAGACTCCGCCGTGATCATGATGAACGGGACATCACTGTTCGTGTCCCCCTTTCGAATGTGTTCCAATAGCTCTTCACCGCTCATTCTCGGCATCTTATGGTCAGAAAGAACCAAATCAAAATCATTGACCCTGAACTTCTCCAACGCCTCGTCTCCATCCTCGGCATTAGTGATGTGACGCAGACCCAACTCGCGCAAGGTGTTGGTAATAATACGACGCATGGTGCTGGAATCGTCCACCACCAAAATATTCATTTTTAAATCAATGACTTCACCAATTCTATCTACTATCAAGTCTCCACTCATTTATTCCCCCAAAATGCGTAATAACAACAAGTAATCGCCATCTGACTTGATACTGTTTTCAAAACTTCCCAACAAGCAATGATAAAAACAAGAAAACATCCTCTACCCCCTTGGCTTCTTAAAATAAGAACCTATTATGTCAGAACGGCTCTCCATCATGGTCCGCCTGAAAACAACTCACACACCATGACCGACGCACTCAGTGATAAAATGGCGCACGCGCCCTACCGCACCATCTGGAATCTTGCCTGGCCGCAGATCATCATGATGGTCTTTCACTTTTTCATCGGTCTGGTGGACGTATGGGTAGCCGGACACATCAATCGAGAGGTCCAGGCTTCCCTCGGTATCATATCGCAATCCCTTTTCTTTCTCCTCGTCGTTGCCATGGCCGTTGCCAATGGTGCCGTTGCTGCCATCAGCCAATCCATGGGTGCGGGGCTGCATAAACGCGTCAGAAGATACGTGGGCCTCTGCCTCATATTTGGTGTCATTCTCGGCGGCGTGTTCCTCATCATTGGCCTGCCCGCCAAAGACCTGCTCGTCAGTGCCCTTCAGGTGCCACAGGAAATGCGCCCGGTGACCGAGTATTTCCTCGAAGTCTACCTGCTGCTCCTGCCGCCCTACTATATGCTCATCATCACCAACGCGATATTCCGAGCACGGAAGCAGGTCATGTATCCGCTCTATTCCATGATGCTGGTCACACTGCTCAACACCGTACTGGATCTCGGCCTCGGCCTGGGTTGGTTCGGTATGCCAAACATTGGCTTCAAAGGACTTGCATGGGCCACCTTCGGCTCCATTAGCGCAGGAGCAGTCCTCAATCTCGTCGTCCTAGCGCGCCAAGGCCTCCTTAAAGTCGAATCCTTTGCCCCGTGGCGCTGGATGAAACGAGCCACTCCCTATCTCGCCAAAGTCGCATGGCCTTCCGGATTGCTGCAAATCGTCTGGCACTCCGGCTATCTGGTTCTCTACGCCATAACCGCCTCCCTGCCATGGAATGCGATCAACGCACTGGCTGGCATGGCTATTGGCCTTCGAATCGAAGCCCTGCTCTTCCTGCCCGCCTTCGCCTTCAATATGACGGCCTCTATTCTCATAGGCCACTATCTCGGTGCTCAGGAGCCGGGCGAAGCCAAGAAATATGGCTACCGTATTCTACTCATAGGTCTAGTTTCCATTACACTTTTTTCGCTCGTGGTATGGCAATTCATCGAACCATGGGTAGGAATGCTCACCCGCGACCCGGAAGTCGCCGTACAAGCCGTGACCTATTTGAAATGGAACATGCTCGCCATCCCATTCACCTTGACCTCCATGATCCTGGCCGGAGCACTGAACGGTGCTGGTGCTACCATGTGGAACATGTTTATCATGGGTGGAGCAACATGGTTCCTGCGCCTCCCGTTGGCCTATGGTCTCGGCCATCTTGGCATGAAGAGCGCCGAGGGCATCTGGATTGCCATGTTCTGTTCACAGATCATCCAGTCGTCTACATTACTTTACGTTTACACCTATAAAAACTGGCAGGGTTTCGCTATGATCAAGGCTCGAAACAATAAATCTGCCACAGCCAAGGAATCTTGATGACTTTGCAATTCGAATCCGTAAATCTGGACCGCCAGAAAGAATATCACGAAGCCCTTGAAGGCTGCCCACAACTACTCACAAGCGACTTCTCGTTCGCCAATATCTTTGGCTGGGCCGAGCACTATGGCCTGGAATGGGCTTTTCACAAAGGCCTCTGCTTCATCCGCCAGACAAACCCGGAACCTGTTTACTGGGCCCCCATTGGTCAATGGGAAGATTATGACTGGGCAAGCTGCTGCGCCATGCGCGAATCCGCCCATTTCACCCGTGTTCCCGAAGCGCTGGCACGCCTTTGGTCCATATCCTTCGGCAACAAGATCATGATCGAAGAAAATAGAGACCATTGGGACTACATTTATTCTGTCGAAGAGTTAATCGCACTCAAAGGCAAGAAATTTCACAAGAAAAAAAATCTGGTAAACCAGTTCAAGAAAAAATATCTCTACCAGTATGAGCCTATGTCTTCCGAGTGCGTGGAAGAAGTTCTGGAAATGCAGGACGAGTGGTACAAGTGGTACGAGGAAAACAACCCATCTGAGGCGCTCAAGGCTGAGAACCACGCCATTACCCGTGTGTTGCATAACATTGACCAGATTGACGGCCTCATGGGCGCCACTCTGCGCGTAGAAGGCAAAGTCATCGCCTACACAGTGGCCGAACCGCTCTGCGATGATTCCATTGTCATCCACTTCGAAAAAGGCGATGTACGCTACAAGGGCGTATACCAGGCTATCAACCAGATGTTCCTGGAAAACGGCGCGGCAGAATACATCAACGTTAATCGAGAACAGGATCTGGGGGATGAGGGACTGCGCAAGGCAAAACTCTCATACAACCCATCGATGTTTCTGAAGAAATTTGAGGCAACGATCCTATAACAATACCACCCGGTGAGAAATTGGTCTCCGAAAACAAGCTCATGGACATCATCCCATCAAGAACCTCGGCCTGCTGGCAATAAGAAAACAGGAAACGATCATGTCTGAAAAAATCGATGTCATCCTCAGTGTGTGCGGCAAGCCATTCCAGACCGCCCTGGCGCTTCTCACTTTGGAGCGAGAATGTGGTCACCATATCGACAAGATATATTTCATCGAAGAGAACACCAAATCCCAAGACATCGACGCAGGTTGCCACGGTTGGGTGCTTGATAAACTCAAAGATAAAATTGTTCACTACGTCCCTAAACAGTGGAACTACTGCTTCCCTTTGGAAGCAGAGAAACTGGATGATGAGGACTACCGCCATTCGGTTCGCTATCAGTACGGCTGGGAAATGACCGACAAGGATCATGCCCTCATCATACATAACGATGTTTATTTTCATGGCGACGTGGTCGGAGCCATGCTCGATAATATGGGCGATAACATCTGCATCGGGCACGTGGGTCAGTGCTGGTACTGTCCTGCCGCTTTTGCCGGCAAGTGCGATAGCAATAAGCACATGGATTATCGCCCGGACTTCGAAGAGTTGAACAAACTCTACAAAACGACCAAAGCCCCGGAAGGATACCATATACGCGCTTACTACTTGCCCACTTGGGACTCGCGTTTCGTCAAACAGGCCTGGCCCCTGCCGGAATGCCGAGTTAATGAATGGTGCGCTCTCATTGATATGAAAAAGGCCCGTAAACTGACCGTTCCCCATGGCCGCGTCACGCCTTTTGGCGCCATTCTCGGTGTAGGCAAACAGATTCAGGACGTCAGTTGCGAATGGTTCCGCGAAATGCACATGCGCGGCCATCTCTGCGAAAATTTCGACATCTACCAATACATGCACCACGATGTGCCGCCCACTGGTCAGGTCACGCTCATTACCAAGGACAAGTATAAGGACAAGGAGCTGGAGGCTCTGGAAAAACTTCAAGCTGAGTTCGACTACAAACTGGAACAATGAGCCTGCTTCTCTCCTCTGCACAACCAAGGAAACGGCTCGTAGTTCTTGGGCTGGATGGGCTACCGCTAAATCTGGCACAAAAGCTGGGCAATTCCCTACCCAACATCGGAAGGCTGGCAGAAAATGCTACCTCCGTCCGCGCTGAACTGCCGGAGCTGTCGCCCGTCAACTGGACCTCTTTCTTTACTGGGGAAGGGCCGGAAGATCACGGAACATTCGGATTTTCACGCATGAATCCAAACACCTACAAACTCAATATCACCAATAGTGATCACGTTGATTGTCCAACAATATTCGACAGATTGGGTGAGAAAGGCTTGGTTTCACGAGTCATCAATCTGCCCAACACCTACCCGGCTCGCCCCATACGTGGCATGCTCATCTCCGGCTTTGTCTCCCACGATCTTACTCAAGCTACACATCCCCCGTTCCTTGTAGGAAAACTGGCAGAAGCGAATTACAAGCTCGAAGCTGACACCAACCGTGGCGCAACCGATCTCGACTACCTTCTGAACGAACTACGCCAGACTCTCGCCTCGCGCTTGGCCGCCTTGGACATGCTCTGGCCCGACCTTGCGTGGGATTTATTCATTCATGTCTTCACCGAGACAGACCGGCTCTTCCACTTTTTCATGGACGCGGTTCTGCATGCTGACCACCCACAGCACTTGAGCATCATGCACTTCCTCGCCGACTGGGATAACGCCATCGGCCAGTTTCTGAAACGATACGACGCCCTGCCCGGCCCCAAGAGACTCATGGTTCTGGCTGATCACGGATTCACGGAGATCAAGACTGAAGTGTGTCTTAATACCTGGCTGAAAAATAATGATTTTCTTTCACTAAGCTCTGCCCCTGCCAGTGAGTGGGACGCCACAGTGATCACCTCTGAGAGCCGCGCCTTTGCTCTTGATCCGAGCCGCATTTATATCCACAATGACCGGTTTTCTCGTGGACAAGTTAATACTGCAGACAAAATGTCCATAATGGATACCATCAAAACCGGCCTGTCGGACTTGACCTGGAACGGTGAGCGCGTCATTGAACAGGTGCACTTCGGCAGTGAACTCTACCCAGATGCAACGGCCAGTGAAGTCCCCGATCTCGTCTGTCAGGCAAAGCCCGGTTTCGACCTGAAGGCCAAGTTTGATAGGCATGATGTTTTTGGCTTTTATGGCCGGACCGGAACCCACACGGTGGACGGTGCAATTTACTATGATTCCAGTGGATACCAGCCTGAACGCATGCGCGACACAGGGCGGACAATCCTTGAATATTTCAACATATCGGACGCTTAATCCATGAGCATAGATTTCGAAAACGAACTCAACGAAGCCCAACAGGAAGCGGTGCAGACCACCGAAGGCCCAGTGCTTGTTATCGCTGGAGCTGGTTCCGGCAAAACGCGCACCATAGTCTATCGCCTCGCCCATCTGGTCGAACAAGGCATAGACCCTGCGCAGATCCTGCTCCTGACCTTCACACGCAAGGCTGCTCAGGAAATGCTTGCACGCGCCGAGGTAATACTCGGACGCCCTCTGACGGGCACCAGCGGCGGTACCTTCCACTCCTTTGCCTACGCCACCCTGCGCCGCAATGCCATGGACATCGGCTTTGACAATGGCTTCACGCTCATGGACAGAGCTGACAGTGAAAACATCTGCAAGGATGTGAAGGATACCCTCAAACTCGGTAAGGGTGACCGCTCCTATCCCAGAAAAGCTACACTTCTGGACATGATCACCAAGTCCCGGAACAAAGAGCTTCCCATCGACATCATCATGGAACGAGAGGCGTACCACCTCACGCCCTACCTTGATGACATCAACGAAATTTCAGATGGTTACGCCTCCTTTAAACGAGAGCACTCTCTGGTCGATTATGACGACCTCCTCTTCCATCTCGACAAACTGCTGGAACAGAACGAACCACTGCGCAACCAGCTCCAGGCGCGCTATCGCTACATCATGGTGGATGAGTATCAGGACACCAACCTGGTACAGGCCCGCATCGTCAAGTACTTAGCCGGAGACAAGGGCAATGTCATGGCCGTGGGTGATGACGCTCAGTCCATTTATGCCTTCCGTGGCGCAAATGTTCAGAACATCTTGGATTTCCCCAAAATTTATGAAGAAACCAAGATCATCCGATTGGAAAAGAACTACCGTTCCGTCCAGCCCATCCTCGACCTGACCAATGAAATTCTGGCCGGGGCTGCCACCAAGTTCGACAAGAATCTTTTCTCTGACCTCAAGTCCGACCAATTGCCTGAGGTGGTCTATCCGTTAAGTGACCAAACTCAGGCCCGTCTCATAGTGGATCAGATCCTGAAGTTTCGTAAGAAATTCATGCTCCATGACATCGCGGTCCTTTTCCGTGCGGGCTACCAATCATTTCCACTTGAGGTAGCGCTCACCCGTACCGGCATCGATTACCAAAAGTATGGTGGAATTCGATTCCACGAAGCCGCGCATATCAAAGACGTACTCTCCTACCTGCGTCTGGTACTCAACCCGCACGACCTGCTGGCTTGGCAACGGGCCATGGATCACATCAAGGGCGTTGGCCCCAAGACGGTCGCCAAGATTTACACAGCCATGCACACGAACGATGAAAAGTACATGGCAACAATCACCAAGAAACACGAATCATTGCGTGACCTTCTCAACGAATTGAATGCCCTGCGCGGAATGGAACCGAGGCCCGGCGCCATCCTTGAACGGATCATGACATTCTACCAGTCCATACTCATTGAAAAGTATCCGGACGATTACCCGAAACGACAGGCTGGACTGGAACAACTTTCCCAGATTTCCACCACCTACTCGGACATGGAACAATTTCTTGGAGATCTGAGCCTGGACGGCGATCCTGAGGATGAAAAGCGTAAGGAAAACGCGGTAGTGCTCTCCACTGTCCACTCGGCCAAAGGGCTGGAGTGGTCAGCGGTCATCATCATCGACTGCGTGGAAGACCGCTTCCCCTCACGCAAAGCCATGCAGCGCCCCGAGGACCTGGAAGAAGAACGCCGCCTCATGTACGTGGCCTGCACCCGTGCAAAAAAATGCCTCAAGTTGTTCGTACCCAGTTCGGTTTACAATCGCGCCAGCGGCATGTCAGACCCGACCTTGCCCAGCCCGTTCATTTTGGAACTGCCCAACACGGTATTTGATCGCGTGAATGAATCCTACGGCGGTGGACTAGAGAAAAAACGGACCATCTCGCAATCGAATGCACCTCATCGCAAGGATTTCTCATCCCCGAAAACGAAATCTGCTGCAGGTGCCACACCACAAGCAGCCCCTGCTCAATTCGGATTCTGCAAGCACAAGATTTTCGGCAGAGGGAAAATCATCGCCAAGCCTGAACCGAACAAGTTCAAGGTGAACTTCCCCGGTTTTGGTATCAAGACAATCATCGGCGACTATCTGGAAATGCTCTAACACGAGATATAATTATGAAAAATGAAGAACAATTCCTAGATCTTATCGACACCCACTTCACCGTCTCCAATGAGTTCGTAAAGCTCGGTCGGGGCGATGACTGCGCTGTTCTCGCCAGCGGCAAGGATTACTGCATATCCTCTGATCTTTTCATTGAAGACGTCCACTTTCGCCGCTCTTACTTCTCCGCTGCCGACATTGGCTACAAAGCGCTGGCCGTTAATATCAGCGATATAGCTGGTATGGGAGGCAAGCCTGTGGCCTTTTCCATGGACCTCATGGCCCCGGCTGATCTGGATGACGAATTCTGGAATGAATTATTCAAATCCATGAGCGGTATTGCCCGCCAGAACGATATGGCTCTCATCGGTGGCGACATCAGCCGCGCTGACAAGCTCGGTCTATCCATCACTATCTACGGTGTAGGCAGCTCCACAGGCTTTCTACAACGCGGTAAATGCCAGCCCGGAGACGTGCTGTTCACCATAGGTGATATAGGCCTTGCGCGGGCAGGCCTGATGACTCTGGAGGCTTTTGGAGACAAGGCCCGAGAAGCCTTGCCTGCCGCTGTCATGGCCCATCTTCGGCCCAAGCCAAAAGTAATGATAGGCACCCTGCTCAACGCCGCTGGTGTGAACTCTCTCATGGACCTGTCCGATGGACTGGCCCGTGATCTACCTCGACTGCTCGGCCCAAACCAGGGCGCTGACCTGTCCCTTAAATCCGAGCAACTCAACGGCAACGTGATAGCCTTTGCCATGGGCGTCGGCACTGATCCATTGGAAATCGCCATTCTTGGCGGCGAAGACTATGCCTTGATCGGCGCGGTTTCACCCGATAAGCTGGACAAAGCAGAGTCCGTCCCCGGATTCACTCAAATCGGCACGGTCAGCGAAACACCCGGCATCACTCTCAACGGCGAGCCTTTTACTACACAAGGCTTTGATCATTTTGACGATTAGGAGACACCATGGATATGGAACTGGTCATCATAGGCACTATCAAATCCACCATTCAGGACTTGAAAACCGCTCCAAAAATGGAAAACGAACCGGGCGCGGTCCAGGCTCGTATTGAAATAGACCCTGCCTACATAGACTGCTTGGCCTCCATGAAGCCCGGCGCCCAACTGGACCTGCTCACCTGGTTCCACAAGGCAGATCGTTCCGTGCTCAAGGTTCACCCTCGCGGCGACAAGACTAAACCCGTTCGAGGCGTATTCTCAACCCGCTCTCCATTTCGCCCCAATCCCATCGGCATCCATGAAGTAACACTGGTGGCCATTGAGAATCAGACCACTTTGATAGTGGAACCGCTGGAAGCCATAGACGGCACGCCGATCATCGACATAAAAAAACGTAAATAAGAAAGTAGATTTTGAAATGGACAGCTTTGAGGCCATTGAAACCCGCTCCGACAGCCATGTCGGCGGATGGGTCACCACCACGGACAACGCCAAGATATGGGTGGATGTCCATGGGCGAGGTCTCCCTATAGTCTTGCTACATGGTTGGACAATGAGCTCCGCCTTCTGGCGTCGACAAATCGCCCTTTCAGATGAATATCAATTAATTACCATTGATCTACGCGGTCACGGAAAATCTCAGGCAGTACTGCGTGGCAACACAATTCCTCGCTACGCAAGAGATGTCCGTGAAGTACTCCGCGCCTTGAGACTCCGCAATGTCCTGCTCGTTGGCTGGTCAATGGGTGGCTCTGTAGTCATGGACTACTGGCAACAATACGGCAGTGATCTTTTGTCCGGTCTCGGCCTCGTGGAAACCGGCCCAGCTCCCATGTCACCGGCGCCTTGGAATCTCCACTCCTACCGCAACCACAATATGGAGGCCATGCATCATGACCTCGCTTACATGGTTAAAAACAGAAAGCCCTACGGTGAAGCATTCATCAATGCCATGTTCCTGTCCGGCGATGCACCCTCCCATGCTCTTTCCTGGATGCTCAATGAGCAACTAGAAGTCACAGACCAAACAGCCACAGCCATCTACGAAGACTATATACAGCGGGACTATACAGGCGTCCTGCCCAGCATCTCCGTGCCCGCACTCGTTATTTACGGGCGCTCTAAACACATGTGCTTTGGCCCGTCCACGGGACGCTATGTGGCTGGTTCCATTCCAGATTCAAATTTCGTCATATTGGAACAAAGCGGGCATTTGCCCTTTTATGAAGAGCCAACCCTATTCAATGAAGCCATAACTTATTTCTCCAACAGGCTAGCCTGCCCAGGGAAGAATCAATAATTCTTAGTTCAGACTCCAAAATCACCACCGCGCAACCATTTTACAATTCAGAAAAACTGGTGATACTGTGCGGACTCCTTATATCAACAAACATGGAGCCATCATGAAACGAGCCGTCGTCCTTGCATCTCTTCTCCTTATTCTGATCTTTTCCCTGCCCGCCCACAGTGCGGAAAAAGCTGATGTAGTGATGCTCGACACCCAGATGGTCGGCAGCACCCAGCTCTGGATCAACGGCATTGCACTCCGTGAAAAATTTGTCTTCGATGTCTATGTCGCAGCGTTGTATCTTGAAGAGAAATCCAGTGATGCCGATGCCATTTTGGCCAAAGACGCCCCTCGTATGATGGTTATGCATTTCCTGCGCAGCATTGGAGCAAACAAGATCAACAGCGCCTGGTATGAAGGCCTGACAAACAACGTGAGTCATGTCACTCAGGAGCTCTCAGGCAAATTCGATAGGCTCTCGGGAATGATGGACGACGTCGAGGAAGGCCAGACCATGAGCTTCACATATGATCCTGCATCCGGCACCGAGATCAATGTCAATGGCACGGTGAAAGGAACCATCCCCGGCAAAGATTTTGCGGATGCCATCCTCGCCACCTGGATCGGGCCCAGACCCGGTCCAGGCAAGAAATTCAAAACCGATCTTCTTGGCCAATAAAACAAAACGCCCGACTCATCCGAGCCGGGCGTTTTATTTACAATTGAGGCACAAGCCGCTTAATTGGCCGAAGGAACTTCGAAGTCCGGCTCTCGTACGGACTATGCACAGCGCTTACTCCACCAGCTGTCTCAAATGTATAAAATAATTCAGGGTCAATCTCACGGGCAACGGCCAACACATGTTTCATGTCGCTCCGTTTACACACAACAAACTGAACCGTCACAGCCCCTTCCGCCCCCTCGCCCGCCACGGTGGTGATCATAAATCCGGCCCGACGCACCTCATGAGCTATATCATGTCCGCGCCATGCACTGATGATACGCACAACAACATTGCCAAGCGCCAGTTTTTTCTCAGCCATAATGCCAACGACATTACCGCAGGCAAACCCCACCGCGTAGCAGACGCCAAGAAACGGCTCATCACCCACCCGGAGCATGACGGCAGACGTACCGAAAACCCACAAAATCATCTCCAGGCATCCCAGCCAGAAAGCAGCTTTCGACTCGCCCAACACGGTAACCATGGTTCTGACCGTTCCAAGCGTAAGGACTGCAACCTCCGCCAAGAAGATAAGTCCCCCAAGAAACAAAACATCTATATCCATCTGAATCCCTCACAAATCAATTTTGGAGAGCGGGTTTTATAGACGTTTTTTTATTAGGTCAACCTAAAAGTTAGCACCCAAAAATGACCAAGATTTTGCCTATCGAATAGTCATGCATTTCGTTAATCATTCCCTCGGCTCTCAAAACAAAAAAACACCCGCTACGGCATAACCGTAGCGGGTGTTTTAATTATCTAAGTCTAACGAGCTTACTTCTTGAGCCAGCTCATCATGTCGCGGAGACGACCGCCGACTTCTTCGATCTGGGACTCAGCACCAATGCGGCGCATGGTCTTCAGACCAACCTGGCCAGCCTGGTTGTCGAGGATGAAGTCGCGAGCAAAATTACCCTGCTGAATATCTTTCAGGACACGGCGCATTTCTTCGCGAGTTTCATCAGTGATGATGCGGGGGCCAGTGACGTAGTCGCCGTATTCAGCGGTGTCGGAGATGGAGTAACGCATCTTGGCCATACCGCCCTCGTACATGAGGTCGATGATCAGCTTGAGCTCGTGCAAGCACTCGAAGTAAGCAACTTCGGGCTGGTAACCGGCTTCCACCAGAGTGTCAAAACCAGCTTTGCACAGCTCGGTCAGACCACCGCAGAGCACAGCCTGCTCACCGAACAGGTCGGTTTCGGTCTCTTCCTTGAAAGTGGTCTCGATAACACCGGAACGGGTGCCGCCGATGCCCTTGGCGTATGCCAGAGCGATGTCCATGGCCTTGCCGGAAGCGTCGGTTGCAACAGCTGCGAGACAAGGAACGGCTCCGCCTTCAGTGTAAGTGCGACGAACGAGATGACCGGGCCCCTTGGGAGCGATCATGACGCAATCGACACCAGCGGGAGGCGTGATCTGCTGGAAATGAACGTTGAAACCGTGACCAAAGGCGATGACGTTGCCTTCTTCAAGGTACGGCAGGATTTCATTTTTGAAAACTTCAGCCTGGTACTGGTCAGGCAGCAGGATCATGATCAGATCGGCCTGCTTTGCTGCATCGGCAACGGACATGGGCTCGAAACCGTGCTCTTTAGCCAGATCGTAGTTGGGACCGCCGGGGCGCTGGGCAACAATAACCTTGATACCGGAATCGCGAAGATTCTGAGCGTGGGCATGGCCCTGGCTACCGTAACCAGCGATGGCAACAGTTTTATCTTTCAACAAGCTCAGGTCCGCGTCACTTTCATAATAAACTTTCATGGGAAATCTCTCCTCATATTTTTTGCCACTAGGGCCGCAATCTACAGAATTATATAAACATGCGAAAAATCCGGGCGAGGGACAACGTCCCTGGCCCGGTACACCGCTTGGTTGCGAATTATAGGTCGATCTGCATGGAACGCTGCATAGCAACGTATCCGGTACGGGCGATCTCTTTTATACCGAAACGGCTCAGGAGGTTGACCAGCGCACTGATCTTGCCTTCATCGCCGGTGACCTCGATGGTCACTTCGTCGGGGCTGACGTCTACAACTTTACACCTGAAGATGTCAACAATTCGTAAAATTTCTGCTCGTTTCGAGTCCTCCGCATTAACCTTGAGCAGGACCATTTCCCGCTCCACGGAGTTCAGCTCAGTGAGATCTTTTACTTTTATGGTTGGAACCAGCTTACGAAGCTGCTTGACGATCTGCTCAATGATGGAGTCGTCTCCCTCGGCAACAATGGTCATGAGGGATACACCCTTCTCCAGAGTGGGGGCAACATTCAGGGAGTAGATATTAAATCCACGTCCGCTGAACAGACCAGCCACACGGGAAAGTACACCCGGCTCATTCTCGACCATGACGGAAAGTGTGTGTTTGCTCATGTCAGCCTCCTAAACGAGCAGCATCTCGGTCAGCGAGGCTCCGGCAGGAACCATCGGGTACACATTCTCTTCCTGTTCCACTCGTATATCGATGATACACGGATTGGGATCAGCAAAAGCCTCACGCAAAGTAGATTCCACGTCCTTCTTCTCGGTCACCCGATAGCCGGAGGCGCCATAGGCCTCTGCCAGCTTAACGAAGTCAGGCTGTGCGTCCATGCAAGTCTCGCAGTAATTCTTCTCATAGAAGAGCTCCTGCCACTGACGAACCATACCCAGGTATCCGTTGTTAAGGATAACGATCTTGACCGGCAGCTTATTGCAAACCACGGTCATCATCTCCTGGATACACATCTGGATGGATCCGTCACCTGCAATGTCGATGACGAGCTTGTCCGGGAATGCCTTTTGAGCGCCCATAGCTGCGGGGAAGCCGTAGCCCATAGTGCCCAGACCGCCGGATGTCAGCAGCGTGTTGGGACGCTTGTACTTGTAGAACTGAGCCGCCCACATTTGGTTCTGGCCCACTTCTGTGGCGATAATGGCATCGCCCTTGGTGATTTCATAAATTTTTTCGACAACATACTGCGGCTTAATAGCCTTGTCCGCATTATTGTAAGTCAGCGGATGTGTTTCTTTCCACTCCGTCACTTTCCGAACCCAACCAGAGTTGTTCTTCCGCCAGTCAAAGTCGTCGAGAGTCGGTTTGACCTCTTCAACGAGGGCAGCCAGGGCGGATTTACAATCAGCCACCAACGGCACATCAACAGACACGTTCTTCTGAATGGAAGTCGGGTCAATGTCGACATGCACAATAGTCGCATTGGGTGCAAACGTATCGATTTTACCGGTAACACGATCATCGAAACGAGAGCCTACGGCCAGCAGCAAGTCACAATTATTCACGGCCATGTTAGCCGCATACGTTCCGTGCATACCAAGCATCCCAAGGAACAGATCCTCGTCTCCCGGAAAGGCACCCAACCCCATAAGAGTCGAGGTCACCGGAATATTGAGTTCCTTGCCAAGCCAGCTCAGTTCTTCATGGCTGCCGGAGGAAATCACTCCACCGCCAGTATAAAAGAGCGGCTTCTTGGCCTTCTTGAGCAGCTTGACCACTTTACGGATCTGGCCAATGTGCGGCTTCTTGGTCGGCTTGTAGCTACGCATGCAAACCTTTTCAGGGTATTTGAACTCCAAGACCTGAGTCTGCACATCCTTGGGAAGGTCAATCAAGACCGGGCCGGGACGGCCAGTGCGGGCGAGATAAAACGCCTGCTTGACCGTCTCGGCCAAATCTTTGATGTCCTGAACCAAGTAATTGTGCTTGGTGCACGGCCTGGTGATGCCGACGATGTCGACTTCTTGGAATGCATCATTGCCGATGAGCGGGCGGGGAACCTGACCAGTGAAAATAACCACCGGTATGGAATCCGCATATGCTGTGGCAATGCCGGTTACAGTATTAGTGGCACCGGGGCCGGAGGTGACTAGGCATACACCAACGTTGCCTGTGGCGCGGGCATAACCGTCCGCGGCATGAATAGCGCCTTGTTCATGGCGCACTAGAATATGCTCGACAGACGAGTTGGGTATTTCGTCATAAATATCAATGACGGCCCCGCCAGGGAAGCCGAACATGACATCAACTCCTTCTTCTTCCAGACACTTCAACAGCGTCTGGGCCCCGGTCAACTTCATAATACTTAACCCTCCGTGCGGTATTTATCGAGCAGGCCCTGCAACTGAGTCTTGCCAGCCAGCTTCTTCTTCTTAAGTTCCTTGACTTCCTGAGTTTCTGTGGGAGAAAGATAGCTCTTGGATTCAAGTTTATCCACCATCTTCTCGTATGTACAATGCTGATCCCACAGAGCCTTCAGTTCGACGTCTTCTGCTGCATGCTTTTCGATGAGTTTCAGATCTAGGGCTTCCATGTACCGCTCCTTTCTTACTGGTTCTTACGGGTAGCCTTACTCACGCATGTAACGCGAGGTCCAGCTCAGCCGCGTTATTCACTACCAGGCGTTTCCTCCAATTCGAGGACAACCTGGTTTTTTTCATTTTCAACATATATGCAACAAAGGTCACAAGCACCTTGTTGGTTATTGATAAATCCCAAAAGATCTACAGTCTTTCCGCCCTATTCAACTTTCTTGAGGAACTTGAGTTTTGACTCCATTACCTCGGTCTTTTCCTTCTCAGCATCAGTGCTCATCTCGATCATATCCATATGCGATTTGAGCAATCCCTTCAGCTGCACCTCAAACTGAGTACGCTGTCGCTTCAAAGACTCAATCTCCTCATGGAGTTGAGCCAAACGATTATGCCCAGTCTGAACCGCAGCATCCGCCTTGATGCGGGCCTCATCAATGATGAGCTGCGCCTCCTTGGAAGCAGTGACCTTAAGGTCGTCCACCATCTTTTGGGTAGACATAAGGGTATCACGGAGCGTTTCGTCGCGCTGGCGGTATTCCTTGATCGAGTGTTCCAGCTGCCGAATCTTCTTGCGCATGCCCTTCTGATTATCTGCGGCATTGCCAAGGACCTCGGCCAGTTCAAGCATGAACTGGTCGACCTCGATCCGAGAATACCCGAACATACGACGGGAAAAAACTTTGTTGAGCAAATCGATCTTGGAAACCGTCATAACGCCCTCCTTTGAGGTAGTTCCAAACTCGTTACATTGGGGCACCAGTACTCAGAGAGTAGGCAAACCGCATCAGGTTACCAACCACCACAATCTCACACACCTTGATAGCCAAGATGACCACGATGGGTGAAAGGTCGAAACCTCCAACCACTGCGAATGGGATTATAGAGCGAATCTTGTAGAAAACCGGCTCAGTCACACCGCGCAGAAAGCGCACGATGGGATTGTACGGGTCAGGATTCACCCAGGAAAGCAACGCGGATATAATAACGATCCAAAAATATGCGTTGAGTATGATGCCAAGAACAGTCGCTATTGCGCGGACAACCAGGTCCATGAAGCCTCCAGAAGGCAGGAGAAAATTAGATCCCGCCGGTATTATCAATGATAGTAATTTCGCACACGAAATTACAAGAATCAAGTCCTAATACAATCAACTACGTCCTTTATAACATTGCTGCATGCCAGCCTTGATTTCCCAGAAATCCTCGATGTGGACTTCGGCGTCCAAAGATTGGTCCTTGTAGGCCCAAAAACGCACACCTGAAGCCTTGGCTGTTTTCTCATCCACGAGAGAATCACCGATATACGCAACCTCATCAGGACGCACACCGTGAGCCTGCATAATCATATGCATACCCTCAGGATGCGGCTTGGGCAAAACAACCTTTGCCGAGGTGATGACTGGAGAGAAAAAGCCCTCCAAATCCATCAGATTGAGAATAAAATCAATGGTATCAGCCCGACTGGTGTTAACCGCCAGTTGAAAACCAGCGCTGCGCAACCACCACAGGAACTCATGAACACCTTCAGAGCGTGTAAGATAATCCACCAATGAGGAAGAATCATACCCCTTGGCGCATTCCCACGCCTTTGGGAGCAACTCTTCTGGAATGATATGCTCAATGGCGTGCTTGTGCGTATGCATATGCACGTAACTGATTTCACTCTGGGTGATAGGGGGCAGCCCCAGCTTACTCTTAATATCACCGTAATATTTAATGTTTGCGGGAAGGGAGTCGATGAGCACCCCGTCGCAATCAAAAACAACTGTCTTGACTCCCGTAAGGTAATCGGGATGTATGAGGGAATTGGCAAGTGCCATGAATATCTCCAGAGTTACCGAATGATGGCAACGGTCATTTTAGTCAGAGAATGAGGCATTTTTAACGGCTCTTTACGGCGTCCGGCAAACTTCCACGCAGGCAGAGTTGCGACAAGTGCGCCTTCGGGAAGTTCCTTGCCTCCTTCGACGAACTCGATACCAAGATCATCCCACACTTCCAGGATTTCCTTGTCCGTACAGACAAGCACAGTGTCCTGAGGAACAAAGGCCGGCAAGGCTTCAACAATTCGTTGCCAGGGAAGCTGCACTTGCTGCTCGTCTGAAACACCACCGGTATGGCTCTCACGGTTTCCAAGTTCAACAACGCGGTCATCCAAACGGTCTTCCTCGTCAACACCTAGCGTGTCATCCATGGATTTCCAGGACTTCTTGACGCCCTTTTCAATGGAAGCCAGCTCCATCATCTTCTCTTCAAAAGTCCACGCCAAGAGCAGGATAAACTGTGCGCGGGAGGCCGCTTCCTGATTTTCACGCTCCTGCTTGCCGCCCTGCATGTCTTCAAAATGGCGAGTGAGCTGCGCCTGAATGGACATTGTGGAGCCTTCATAAAAATCATCGGCTGAAATCGCACCAAAGTATGCCATTTCGCTAGGGTCTTTGAATTGCTCGCCAAAATTGATACAGTCGTTTATCAGCGCCGTGGCCATTTTTTTATTCAAGGGAAGGCCTTCGGGGCGAAAGAATGAGTCACCCTCTTCAGCCATACCCGGATCAAAAAAGCGAACACCATCTACGTCGGCAGGAAATAATTCAGGGTGCATATGGGGAAATGACAGCAACATGCATAACTCCTTATATATCTAAGTCGTTGTTATCTTGTAGAGCGAAATGACGACACCGACCTTGGCATTGAGGCAAGGCTTGATGACACAAGCCGTCGTGAACGTGACTACAGGCAGGAACGCCACAATCAGGGCCATATTTATATTTGTCGCAATCAAATGTCTGACGAGCCAAACGTTCAAACTGCCGCCCCCAGAGGTCAGGTACAGCGTCCTGGGACACATTCAAAGCATCGGCTCGCAGCAGAAAGTTGTCATAGGCGTCTTCCCAATGAAGCAAGACCCGACATTGCCACTCAGTGGAGTATCCGGGGTTGAGGTGCTCCTGATAAAGACAGCGCCCTCGGATATGGTGCAGGCAGCCATCTCCCGGCAACCTAATTACATCCGCCATGGTGTATCCTTTCAACCGGGTGCCAACCCTTGGGGAAAGCTCCGGAGATAGTTCCTTTCGCTTAGAAGATGTAAAGCCCAAACTATCAATTGTAAAGACGGACGGCCCTGTTTTCATGCACCTTTTTTTGTAGAGCAAAAAGGTCCATATCCTTGACCTCACTAAAGGTCAGGTGTATAGGCACTAACACTCACAAACCGAAGACTTTTACTATTGGAGGCAATATATGATCGGCGGATTCGGAATCTGGGAACTCTTGATTATTCTCGTTATCGTCCTGGTCATTTTCGGCGCCAAGAAACTGCCGGAAATTGGTGGCGGCATCGGCCAGGCCATCAGCAATTTCAAAAAGGCTTCCAGCGAACCGGAAGAGATTGATGTGACGCCTAAAGATGAAAAGGAAAAGAAGGACGAAGACGCTTAATCAGCACCGTCCCCTTATTGTATTTTCGCCCGGTTGCTTTGGCAGCCGGGCTTTTTTTATTCTTCGACTTCTTCGGCAAAGAGCTCAAAGCCGTGCCGCACATAGGACGCGCCGGAAACCACGGTGGCTATAATCATTATCCCCATGAGGATTCCCAACGTAATCGGGAATTCCCAATCAAAGGTACGATTGACCATAACAAACAACACGATGATAATCTGAGCTGCTGTGGTGAATTTACTGGTCCAGATCGGTTTGATTCGGCTTTTTACGTCCACACCCCAGAAGTTGAGCAAAGCCAAACCACCTACAATGATAGCATCACGGCTTACTACCAGTACGGCTACCCAGGCGGGAATCCACCCTTTGGCAGCGAGGCAAATGTATGAAGTAACAAGCAGAGTCTTGTCTGCCAGCGGGTCAAGCATGGCACCAAGCTGAGTGCGCTGGTTCCATATTCGGGCAAGAAAGCCATCGAGAGCGTCAGTAAGTCCGGCGATAAGGAAAAGAATCCAAGCGAGGTTAAAGTTCTCGCTTGTGTAAGCCATAACAAAAATTGGTGTTAGTAATATCCGGATAATCGTCAAGATATTCGGTATGGTCCAAATAGCGTCTCGCGCCATATGCCCTCCAGGCTATTCTTCTCCTTCCTCCGACAAATGATACGTCAGTCCGCGCTGAGGCAGATAGGACTTGAGTAACATATCAAACTTCTCACTGCTTAACAGACGAAGATCCCAAGTACCACCCACGCCGGAGGATTGCATGTCCATCTCGACAAGTTGCACTTCCTGCACAGCCGACTCCCATCCGCGCAATACCCGATCAAATTCCAAAACCGCGTCTGGCGAGAACCAACCGGCCACTATGAGCTTCTTGGTACCGACCTTAATACCAATTGAGGCTTCATGGCTGAAGTATCGCTTCCACACATTGAACCATGCAACAGATAGGTCCTTTTGAATGGAGAGCCACTCCTTGTCTTCGGTCGTCAGTCGTGCCTTATAGGTCTTTTCCGGGCCGTGCTCCAAGCTAAAGACAGGCATACCATCTTCAGTAGGCTTCACGCCAGTAAGAATCACAAGCCCCTGAAGAGTTTCCATGGTCTGCTCATCAAGATCATCAGGATAGGCGACGGAAGCCTTTACAGGACTCACAGATGTGGTGAACAGCCCCATGGACTTAAGAGCCTGCCGCAGATTTTTGCGATTCACGTTCACATCCAGACCGATATAAACGCCCTGTTCCGAAATCTTGGACGTAAGAATCTTGTATCCCTGAATATAGGGCTTAGCATGGGTAACGTAATACTTTTGAAGCAACTCGATCCGCTTAGTATCCAGCTTGCCAGGCAACATTGTCATGGCCTCACTCACGACAGCCTTGGCAAATCCTTTTGCCATGGCCTTTTCGCGCAAAGCCATGGAGGACAACTCTTCATCCGCCGGCAAGGAGAGAGAGACCTCTCTCGCCAGGGCTGCAGATGCCATCAGACAAACAAGAATTATTATACAAAATATCCACTTGAATTTATTCATATCTATTGATCCTGAGAATGTTCTTCGGCTGTTTCCACGGAGGCGATTTCGTTATCGCTCAAGACGATGACCACACGACTGTCCCCCGCAATACCCGGAGCGCTCATGATTGCACGCATCAGCTTGGCCATGGGGGTAGAAACAATCAGATCGGTCCGCCAAGAACCATAGGCGTTCAACGCCTTAACTATAAGTGGGTTGCTCCCCACCCGACTCCGAAGCTGGGCAGGATCTGAAGTCGTAGAATAGGCCACAACACCTTTTTGTATCGCATTACCACGGCTGACCATAAATACGCCGTATGCTCCCAAGCCGTCCTGACCGTAAATGGTCGGAGCAAGGCAAGGGGTTACTTTCAGATTGCGCGCATCAACAATAATACCAGTATACCTGATGGCGCCACTGTTTGTTACCTCGATCTGAGATTCATTATAGTCAAACTGCTCTTCCATGGAAGTGGAGAGCTTCGGCGGAATCCCACTCTGGTAAGGAAGAGTGTTGGGCATGACCAATTCGGCCAGTTTACCACGAAAACGCTCATAAACACGGACCTGCCCACCTGCGTCATACATATCAGGAAGCTCCATAGGCGAATTCTGCACCATACCGCGTACCCGTGCAGCCAGACTTCTATCTGCAGACAAATAAGCGGAAACGGTCCGTTTGGAATCAATCCGGGTTGCCAGAATCATATCCAGCAACTGTTTGCGAGCGCTAGTGACCGCTTTGCGCACAGCCAGAGGATTGACAACTCTAGCTTCTCCCGGCGAGGCCATATTACGGATAACGGAGAGATTACCATCACCCCATGTTATGACAGCGCCATCATTAAATTGTTGAACATGACCCTGGAAAGCCGCTGCCCAACAAGGAAAGACCAAGAATATCGCAAAGCTCAGTAATATTATTCTGAGGGGCATGAGATTTATGTATCCTTTATTATCGCAAGTGTTCAATTCATTGTGCTAAAACTGCTCAGCATGTATCCTGCTTGTGTTTTTTCCGCAAGCAACTTGCCGCTGACAGCACGCGGTGATAGCGTCGATTCAAACACTACCTCGGAGCAAATCATGCTGATACACTTGATGCAACACGGCGCCTGCTTACCCAAGGAACTTGATCAACACCAATCCCTGAGCCCCGTAGGACGTGAGCAAATCATAAAATCCGCACACGCTGCCCAGATCCTCGGCCTCAGTTTTCAACTCATAGCATCAAGCCGCAAAACACGCGCAATGCAAACCGCTGAATTAATGGCGAAACACACTGGATATCCCGTTCCGAGAATTGAAGTATCTAACAGAATAAAGGCCATGACTCCGCCCAGTGAGACCATAAATTTCATTCGAGAATATGATGGATTAGACTCTGTGTTTATTGCAGGGCATCTTCCCTCTCTCGGGCTGGTCGCCTCCACCCTGCTCACAGGCGGTCTGAACCTCGCCATCCATATCGAAAATGGAGGTCTCATGCAGATAGACTACGACCTGAATGAGAATAAAGGGATGCTAAACTGGTATCTCTCCCCAGTCCAGCTCACCCAAATCGCAAACAGCTAGAGGGGATTATTTTTCAACCAATCTTCGACCAGATCAGCTATGGCGTCATTCTCTCCTGGCGCAAACCAATTGATATCGGTCTCTTTGCGAAACCAGGTAATCTGGCGTTTGGCGTAAGCACGGGTGTTTTTGATCCACAACTGCTTCGCTTCTTCAATAGAAATTTCATCTCGCAAATACGATAACAATTCCGAACAGCCGATACCGGTCCACCCAGGTGCTTGCGGGTCCGCGTTTTTCTCCATGGCCGCCTTGGCCTCGTCCAGACCACCCAATTCGACCATCACCCCGATCCTCTTTGCAAGGCGAGGTTCCAGCTCGTTGAGATCAATCTTCATCCCAACCTTGAGCGCGGTATATGGCGCAGGCGTGTGTTCGGCGTTCGTGTGCCACCACGTCAAATTCTTACCCGTTGCCAGGTAAACTTCGGTTGCACGAGCATTGCGCTGAGTATCATTAGGATGGATCTTGGCGGCGTAAACAGGATCGGTAATCAGCAATTCAGCATGCAGTTTCTGTGGCCCTTCCGTTTTGACACGATTTAACACTGACGACTTAATATCCGCCGGAATTTCAGGAATGGGCGCAATACCGCTCAACAGAGAGCGAAGGTACATGCCAGTGCCGCCCACAAGAATAGGAAGCCGCCCTTCGGCCCGTACACTCTCTATCTTGTCCATGGCGAGGTCCACAAACCGAGCAGCGGTCATTTTCCCTTCAGTAGGGAGAAAACCATAGAGATGATGTGGGCAGGCGGCCTGCTCATCATCGTCCGGCTGAGCAGTGATAAGCGGGAAGTCCGCATACACCTGACGTGAATCGAAATTGATGACGCTGGCAGGCAACCGCTTCGATACCGCAATGGCCGCAGCAGTCTTGCCAGTCCCGGTCGGGCCGAGAATACAAACGATAGGGGGAGCCGAGCCCATGAATACTAGTCCTTTTTACCGCAACCGAACTTGGTACCGTATTTGACTTGAAGAGCCTTGACCACCGGGCCAGGCACGAGACCGCAAACGTCGCCACTGTACATCGCCACTTCCTTGACGATGGTGGAGCTAAGATACATCCACTTGAAATCGGTCATCATGAACACGGTCTCTATCTCGCGTTCCAACTTGCGATTCATGAGCGCCATCTGGAACTCGTATTCAAAATCGGAAACAGCGCGCAAACCACGCACGATCACACCAGCCCCCTTGCTCTCTACATAATCGATAAGAAGCTTGTTAAAGCTTTCGATTACCAGCTTGGGTTCATCTGGAAAGACTTCCTCTGCAAGGGCCAGACGTTCCTCAATGCTGAAAAGCGTTTTCTTGGGAGTGGATTCAGCCACGGCCAAGATTACCTTATCAAAGACCTTTAAACTCCGCCTGATAAGACTAACATGTCCCATGGTCAAAGGGTCAAATGTGCCGGGGTAAACTGCAATTTTGGGGTTCAATTCCGCCATAAAAGTATCCTGGTTTGACCGTATTCACGATCAGTTACGAGTTCCATATCCGCGATAGGGCCTTCTTCGGGAGCCGCCACCGCTGTTTCGACTTCGGCCAGCACAAATGCACCGTCCGCAATCCAACCATTTTTCAGCGCTTTTTCAAGCGCGGGAACCAGTAAATCCTTTCCATAGGGTGGGTCAATAAAAATAAGGTCAAAAGGAGCCTCAGGAGCTTTGGACAACACGCCAAAAAGGTCCTTACTCAACACCTTGCCTTGCTTCTTTTCCACCTTGAGATCCATAAGATTCTTGCGAATGATAGCCGCAGCCTTACTCGCTTTTTCCACGAACCAGGCCACAGGGGCACCTCGGCTCAGGCATTCAATACCAAGACTGCCGCTACCAGCGAACATATCGATAACACGAGCTTCTGAGAAATCCACACCCCGCGCCATAAGCATGGAGAAAATGGATTCGCGCACCTTCATGGTGGCGGGCCGATATCCCGGCCCTTCCCAGGTAGAGAGCTTACGCCCCTTGAATTTTCCACCCACTATTCGCATTTACATCTCGGAAATAAGCGCGATGATCTCGCGGTTAACGTTAAGCAGTTTGTCGCGAAGCTCTACCTGATCCACCCACGGGCGGTTTTCCACGTCAGCCACACGCTGACGAAGCTCAGTGTAAAGCGACTCGGAATCTTTGAGCAGGAACGCCCAATCCACACGCGGATGAGCAATGTCCATATCCACCACAGGCTCGAATTCCACACCCGGTTCCAGTTCCAATTCCTCCATATATTCAGGAATATGAATATCGAAACCGAACTTTTCCTTAATAAGCTTACCAAAAACATCCTGTGCTTCGGACTCGCCGTGGACCAATATAACCTTGACTGGCTTGCCTTGCATGGTACTGAGCCAATTCATCAGCTCATCCTGCCCAGCGTGCCCGGAAAAACCATTAATGGTAAACACTTTGGCGTTAACAGACACATCCTCACCAAAGAGACGGATGGACTTGGCGCCGTTAACAATTCTCCGCCCCGGCGTTCCTGCGGCCTGCCAGCCAACAAAAATCACGCTGGCTCCCCGCCTCCAGAGATTGTGCCGCAAATGATGCTTGATACGTCCGGCATTGGCCATACCGCTGGCCGAAATGATAACAGCTGGCCCCTTGGACTCATTGATGGCCTGAGACTGCTCACGGGATACCGTAAAATGAAGATTGGGCAAATTCAGCGGATGATCGCCATTATTAATATGTTCCATCATCTGATCATCATAAAATTCAGGATGCTTGCGGAAAATCTCCGTGGCTCGGATCGCCAGCGGACTGTCCAGATACACTGGCATATCTGCGGGCAAACGCCCCTGCTTGAAAAGCAGGAACAGGGTATAAATTATCTGCTGCGACCGCTCCACAGCGAAGGCAGGAATGACAACCTTTTCCTTATGGGAATAGCTATATTCGATAGCCGAGGCCAACTCTTCCAAACTATCCTGGTCGTCCTTGTGATTCCGGTTGCCATAGGTGGATTCAATGAACAGGTAATCCGCGCATCCCACCTCATCCGGGTCATCCACAATCAGCTGTTCCGGTCGACCCAGGTCGCCGGAAAAGACAGCGCGTGTCTTCTTTCCATCTTGCTCATAATCGATTTCGATGAAGGCCGAGCCAAGGATATGGCCCGCATTCTTATACGTTACCTTGATTCCCGGCGCAGGTTCAAAAGTCGTATCATAATCAACGGAAGACAAAAGCGGCACCGTATTCTCAGCGTTGGAGATGGAATACAAAGGGTGAACAGTCTTGCCGCCGGTCCTGAGCCGCTTGCGATTGGTCCACTCCGCTTCCATCTCCTGGATGTGGGCTGAGTCGAGCAACATGATTTCCAGCAAATCCCGAGTAGGCGCCGTGCAATAGATGGGATTCTTGTATCCCTTGGAAACCATGGCAGGGAGCAAACCACTGTGGTCAATATGCGCGTGAGTTATCAGAATAAAATCAAGATTTTTAGGATCATACTGATCGAAATTCCAATTCCGCTTTTCAATATCCTTATTACCTTGATGCAATCCGCAATCCACTGCAAACCGCTTGGAACCGCATTCAAGGATGTAACAGGAGCCACTGACAGTCCGGGCCGCGCCCATAAACGTAATTTTCATCAATCTACCTCGCGCCCTTTCAGTAATGAGAACAAAAAATCCTCTTTCGAAAGAGAAAAAATCGGTGTATTAAGAAACTTAGGGGCAGCAAATCCATTTTTCGCCGCTTCCGATTACATGCCTTATTAACGACCATCAGGCAACCGTTGTATAGACGACAAGAGCACGCTCAAGGAGACATTCATGAACGCACACCGATCCAAGCAGTACCTCATCGACGACCTCTCCATGAAGGAGTCCTGGAGACTCTTCAAGATCATGTCCGAAATCGTAGATGGTTTCGAAAATCTGTCGGAAATAGGCCCTGCCGTTTCCCTATTCGGCTCGGCCCGCGTCAAGCCGGAGGCCCCGCTCTACAAAGAGACTGTGGAAATATCCAAGAAGCTCTCCGAAGCAGGATTCTCGGTCATCACTGGTGGCGGCCCAGGTCTCATGGAAGCTGGCAACAAGGGCGCATTCGAAAACGGCGGCGAATCCATCGGACTGCATATTCATCTTCCCATGGAACAGCACAACAACCCGTACCTGAACGTGCGCAGCGATTTCCGCTACTTCTTCATCCGCAAGCTTATGTTCATCAAGTACGCCATGGCCTACGTGGCTCTGCCCGGTGGTTACGGCACTCTGGACGAACTGGCCGAAGCATTGGTCCTCATCCAGACCCACCGCATCAGACCCTTCCCGATCGTCCTGTTCGGCACGGAATTCTGGGCCGGTTTGGTGGACTGGTTCAAGGACCAGCTTGTTACCAACGAATTCGCCAGTCTTGAGGACCTCGACCTCTTTGTCATAACCGACGACCCCGATGAAGTCGTGTTCCACATCAAGAAGCATGTTATTCTCTAGCACGCTGTGATCAATAGCAAAAAAGCGCTATTCTTTGGCCTGGTCACGGTGGGCATCTGGTCCACCGTGGCTTCGGCCTTTAAAATATCCTTACGCCACCTCGACCCTCTGCAACTCCTGTTGTGCGCATGCGTGTCATCTCTCATCGCTTTAGGCGGCATTCTTGCCTACCAGGGCAAACTCCGTGAATTGAAGAAGCTCTCCACAACCCAACTGCTGCGCTACGGCCTACTTGGTGTGCTAAACCCATTCCTCTATTACATAATATTGTTCAAGGCGTACGACCTTCTTCCCGCTCAGGAAGCCCAGCCGCTAAACTACACATGGGCAATCACCCTGTCTCTTCTGTCCATTCCGATGATGGGCCAAAAAATGTCGATCAAAGACCTGATCGCCATTTTCATCAGCTATTTCGGCGTGGTGGTTATCTCCACCCATGGCAATCTGCTCTCTCTTAATTTTTCCAACCCTACTGGTGTAATATTGGCCCTCGGCTCCACCATCATTTGGGCGCTCTACTGGATCTTCAACACCAAATCCACGGTGGATCCGATAGTCGGCCTGTTCCTCAATTTCGCCTTTGGCCTGCCGCTCATCTTTCTGACTACACTTCTTTTTTCCGAACTCCCCACTCTAACCACGGAAGCCGTCCTTGGTTCCGCCTATGTAGGTTTCTTCGAAATGGGCATAACCTTCGCTCTCTGGCTCACGGCCATGAAGTTCGCAGCCATGCCCGATGGCGGCGGGACAGCACGGGTAGCCAACCTCATTTTCCTCTCGCCATTCCTCTCTCTTATCTTCATCTACTTTCTGCTGGGTGAAGCAATTCGCCCAGCCACAGTCGCCGGTCTCGCCTTCATCATCGCAGGCAATGCTCTGATGCAATACAAACGCAAATAAAAAGGCTCATCCGGCCCGAGCGTACTTCTGAAAAAATAAAGGGACATGGCGTCCAATCAAAAAGGAGTTTAAAATGGCTGAATTATTTGAATCTACCAACATAAGTGAACTAAAAACAAAAAATCGCTTTGTCAGATCGGCCACCTACGAAGCAATGGCTGGCCTTGATGGGAAAGTGAAAGATCAACTTGAAAATTATATGACGGAACTCGCCATTGGCGAAGTCGGTCTTATTATTACTGGACATACCCATATCGCATTGGAGGGACAAGCCGGTCCTCGACAGATGGGTATCCATGCCGACGAAATGATCGATGGATTGACGAAGTTAACTACAACTGTTCACAAGAATGGTGGTCTTATCGCCGCGCAACTTGCCCATGCTGGAAAAAACGGTATTGGAAAAGACATGTATGCACCACTTGGCCCCTCAGAGGTGCTTGTTGATGGCATTAAAAAAGCGTCTGCAATGACGGTTGATGACATTGAACGGACAGTAAAAACCTTTGGCGAAGCCGCCCAAAGGGCTGTTAAATCGGGGTTTGATGCGATCCAGATTCATGCAGCCCACGGCTATTTGCTAAGCCAATTTTTATCACCCTATTACAACCACCGTGATGATGAATACGGTGGATCTCTTAAGAATAGAGCAAAATTTCTTGTCAAAGTTTATGACGAAATAAGGCAAAGGGTTGGAAAATCTTTCCCGATTCTGATTAAGATCAACTCGGAAGATTTCCTCGAAGGCGGAATCTCGACGAAAGATGTCATCATGGTTTGCCATATGCTTGAAGACCGTGGACTGGATGCTGTCGAGATGAGCGGAGGGACCTTCGAGTCAGGCAAGCTCATCCCATCCAGAGCTGGCACCTCAAAGTCCAAGGACCGTGAAGTATATTACCGAAAGGCTGCCAAAGCATTTAAAAAGGAAATAAACATTCCACTTATTCTTGTAGGTGGGTTCCTGTCCTTTCATAGTGCGCAAGAAGTCGTAACTTCCGGAACAGCCGACTACGTTGCTCTTTCAAGGCCTCTTATCAGGGAACCACAACTCGTAAAAAGATGGGCTGGTGGTGACAGGGAAAAGGCGACCTGCATTTCATGTAACAAATGTTTTGGAACTCTCGGAATGGAGGAAGCATTGCATTGCCCTGTCGAAAAAAAGGAAAATCAATAAATCATACCCCAGCAAAGGAGATTACTATGAGAATTTTGATGGTTCTTACTTCTCACGACCAACTTGGAGACACTGGACTTAAAACCGGTTTCTGGCTGGAAGAATTTGCTGCGCCATATTACGTCTTCAAAGACAATGACATTGAAGTCACCCTGGCCTCTCCAAAAGGGGGAAAACCTCCATTGGACCCTAAAAGCGACGAACCCGACTTTCAAACACCGGCGACAAAACGGTTTCGTAAAGACGATGGAGCTCAAAAGCAACTCGCAGGCACTCACCTGTTAAGTACCATCAACCCTTCGGATTTCGACGCCGTGTTCTATCCGGGAGGACACGGCCCACTCTGGGATCTTGCCGAAGACAAAATTTCAATCTCGCTTCTGGAGACTTTTTCCCAACAAAAAAAACCCATGGGACTTGTCTGCCATGCCCCCGGAGTTCTAAGGCATACAAAGCGAGAAGATGGAACTTCTCTGGTGACAGGCAAAAGAGTGACTGGCTTTAGTAATAGCGAAGAAGAGGCTGTCCAACTCACAAAGGTTGTCCCATTCTCGCTGGAAGACATGCTCAAGGCTAAGCAAGGATTGTATTATAAGGGAGATGATTGGGGGAGCTATATTGAAGTTGACGGCAACCTTTTGACGGGCCAGAATCCTGCATCATCAGAAGCTGTTGCGAACGAACTCATTAAAATTCTTCTCGAAAAATAGGGATAACCTCTAGGATCAAATATAGGTTCATCCGGATCAAGCATACTTTGTCTTTTTAGAAAAGTACTCTCACCCCGGATGCACCAAATAAAAAGGCCGTACAGGGATTCCTGTGCGGCCTTTTTATTTGGTATATTTAAACTAAACCGTCACACGCACATCAGCAGCAATAACGCCTTTCACCACCCCCTGCCCATTGAAAAACGGACCGGACACCGTAATACAATTTTCGCCCGATGCGGATGACACATATACATCTGACACGGAGAAAGTCTTGGTCTCCATTACATTAGTAAACCAGGGACGTTCATTCCATTTCGTACCAAAAGCTGATGAATCATCACTAAAACCAGTCACCTGACCACCCATATTACTGACGGTCTGCTTACCGCTTTCATCTGTAATGTAGACCAGTTCCAGAAAATCGCTTCGTCTCAACGCGCTCTTTACAGCGCTCTCCTGACGATCCCTTCCCCCGGACTGCACATCCGTTGATTCCGCGAGCGATGTGATGACATCCTGCACCTCACCATTGCCCACCAACCGAAAAACACCGGTCATGGTGGCAAGCTCCTCCACGCGATCACGCAACGCCGTCACCGAAACGGATGATTCCACCATGCCTTCTCCCGTATCCTTGGAAATGGCGTGCACCTCATTGAGGGTACGCGTTACTTCCTCAGACGCCGAAGATTGCTCGGATGCCGCAGATGCAATGGAACGGATACGGTCCGCGCTGGCTCCAACAATGGTAACAATCTCTTCCAAAGCCTCACCTGACTGGCTTGCCAATCCAGCGGCTTCATCCGCCTGCGTGGCCATCTCTTCCACTCCGGAGATAGTCTGGGCCACCTGATTCTGAATTCCCTCAATGGCAACGCCCACATCGTGGGTGGCGTCCACCGTCTTCTCGGCCAATTTACGAACTTCATCTGCGACCACAGCAAATCCACGGCCTGCCTCACCGGCCCGCGCGGCCTCAATGGCTGCATTAAGGGCAAGCAGATTAGTCTGGTCTGCGATATCGTTAATAACGCTCATGATTTTGCCAACGCCCTCAGCTTGAGCACCCAAACTGGCAACGCGATCCGCCATGGCTTGAGAGTTACCGGAAACCGAGCTGATAGATTCCAACGTCTTGGCTACAACATCCGCACCTTTGTGTGCGAACTCCTGTGTCTGCTCCGCATCGTGAGCTGCAGCCTCTGCGTTACTTGCAGATTCGCTCACAGCCATATTCATCTGCTCCATGGCACACACCGCTCCGGAAATGTACTGTTGCTGTTCTATTGCACCAGCCTGAGCCTTTTCCGTTGCAGCACTCAGCCGTTGAGAATCATCACGAATACCCTGTACAGAAATATCCAACGTCCGAGCCGCTGAAAGCAATCCCTGACAGCGCGCTGCCTCCCCTTGCTGTCTGGCCTGAGCAGCCTGACTCATGGCGCTCTTAGCTTTGGACTCTGCGACAAAAGCCACACTTTCGTTGTTAGTTATTACCTCTTCTAACGCTTCGATGTGACTAACAATTTGGTCCATACCGAGGGCTGCACTCCCAAAATTGTTACCCCTTAAAAGATCTTTTGCCTCATCCTGCCCACCTTCTTTAAGTAACAGTAAAAATCGAGTTAACATCCCCAACTTACTATCCATTCGGCGCTTAACCACCAAATAGACAATTAAACAGCCTACCACTCCCACACAGGAAATGCCCACCAATAGCATGGTCAGCACGTCTATTTGAGCTAACAAATTTGTCATCTCCTCATCTGCAGCCATGGCAGAACTGAAACCACCCAGCACAGTACAAATTGCCACTAGAAAAGCCAATATACCAAATAGATACATCCTTTTACCTCTCGTCATGAACCTTTCTCCCTTTCGTTTGAAAAATCTCAGCAACGAACTCAAAGCAAAAGCGGGGCCACAATTTCACCTTACCAATATATAAGTTTAGACAAACTCTATCTTTTATCTAGAATTACGACCAGATACGAATTTTCTACAAAAACTCTAGAGAATCTCAAGACTAAAAACAGGCACAAAAAAAGCCGCTTTTCAGCGGCCTTCAAACAATCATTATTATGAAATTAAGGAGTATTACAGAAAGTCAGGATCAATACCCGCCTTACCACCAGCAAGAACCAATTTCATATAACGCATGGTCCGATCATCCACAGGCACGATGGGGAAGTTCTCACGGCAAGCATCGCACTGAGCCATAGCTGGACGAGAGGGAGCAATGAGCGGCACCTCTCGGCTGCAATGAGGACAGGGGTAGAGAAAAATAATCTCCATGCCCGCGGGCTTCACAGGAGTAAGCGGCTTCTTGAATTCAGACATGGTTATCCTTTCTTGATGAGATTTTTGCCGGTCATGGCATCGGGCTGTTCAAGTCCCCACAGCCCAAGAATTGTCGGGGCGATGTCGCCAAGAATACCCTTGTCCAGAGTTGCGTCCTCGCATCCCTTTTCAATGTACACCAGCGGCACCGGATTGGTGGAATGTGCGGTATGCGGACTACCGTCTTCGGCGATCATCTGCTCGGCATTACCATGGTCAGCAGTAAGCAATATACGGCCGCCCTGCTCCAGCATGGCGTCCACGATTCGACCTACGCATTCGTCCACAGTCACGCACGCCATTTCTGCAGCATCGATAATACCGGTATGCCCGACCATATCAAGGTTGGCGAGGTTGCAGACGCACAGATCGTATTCTGGCAGTTTGGCAATGAGCTTATCCGCCACTTCATCTGCGCTCATCTGCGGTTTCTGGTCATAGGTAGCCACTTCGCGCGGGGACGGAACCATAACGCGGTCCTCGCCCTCAAACGGCTCTTCGCGGCCACAATTAAGGAAATAGGTCACGTGAGCGTACTTCTCGGTCTCGGCAATACGCAACTGCTTCATGCCCTGACCGGAGGTAAGCTCGCCCAACGTCTTGTCGTAGGACTCAGGAGGGAATGCAGTGGGCAACGGAAAAGAGCCCTCGTACTGTGTCATAGTAGAGAAGCCAGCCAGCTTGGGTATAGCCTTCCGTTCAAATTCACTGAAGGCCTCATCGAAAATCGTCCGGCTGATTTCACGCGCACGGTCTGCACGGAAGTTGAAGAAGAACAGCCCATCACCGTCGCCGATCCTGCCGTCCACGCCATCAACCACACCGGGCTTTACAAACTCATCGTTCTCGCCCAGATCGTAGGAGGCTTGGATACCGGCCAATGGATCAGTCATGGCCACGCCATCACCGTCCACCAATGCCTTATATGCCACTTCCACGCGTTCAAAACGCTGATCGCGGTCCATGGCCCAGTAGCGCCCAGAAACAGTTGCCACTTTGCCGATGCCAAGCTCTTCCATCTTATCCATAAGCTGACGGGTGTAACCCAATCCACTGGTAGGCGGCGTATCGCGGCCATCCAGAAAAACGTGAATATACACTTCCGGCACTTCCTGCGCCTTGGCCATCTCCAAAATGGAATAGATATGGTTCTGATGACTGTGAACACCGCCATCGGACACCAACCCCATGAGATGAAGCCGCCCACTGCCAGCCTTGGTCTTGGTCATAAGGTCCAGCAGCGTCTCGTTTTCACCAAAAGAGCCATTCTCGATAGCCAAATCGATACGAGTCATGTCCTGATAGATGACACGCCCGCCGCCGATGTTCATGTGGCCAACCTCGGAGTTACCCATAAAGCCGTCAGGAAGCCCAACGGCGCGGCCCGAGCAGGCGAGCTGCGTGGAAGGATAATCCGCCAGCAACCCGTCAAGATGCGGGGTAACGGCATTACGAACACAATTCCCTTTACCGTCCGGGGCAATGCCCCATCCGTCTAGAATCAGCAGCAGCGTCTTTTTCGGCTCGGCCATCATGGACTCCGGTTAGGCTAGATTTCGATACGGGGCGCTTCGGACCACATGCCTTCGATATTGTAGAAGTCACGCAGTTCTGCAAGGAAAATGTGGATCAGGACGTCGTTGAGGTCAACCAGGACCCACTCGCCTGTCTTCTGTCCTTCCATGCTGAGGAATTCGATGTTGTTCTTGGAAGCTTCTTCAAGGATGTGGTCGGCCAGAGAACTGGCATGCTTGACACCACGAGCGGAAACCACCAGCGTCATGTTGGTTACCGAGCTAATGCCGGTCACATCCATGGCGATGATGTTCTCACCCTGCTTGGCGTCCAACCATCCGGCCACAAGACGGGCCTTTTCATCACTGGCAATCTCACTGAATTTCTTTTCTTTGTTCATAAGTCTCACTCTAATTATTTTTTCGGATATCGAGCCACAATCAGTTCATCCAAACCGCGTTTGGGAACGTGGTGTATCCCGTCCGAAGTGCGCCAATACTCGATTTTGCCGCTAGAGGGAAGCGGTTCTATGACCACTTTCTCGGTAGGGGCACCAAGCGCGAGCACTAAAAGTATATCAAAACGGTCATCCAACCCCAGCAATTCGGCCAATTTCCGCCGCTTTACCGTGGCTATGATGCACCCTCCCAACCCTTTCTCTGCCGCACCGAGCATTATAGTCTGGCAAGCAATGCCCTGATCTACAAATGCCTTGGAGGCGACATCCTTGTCCAGCAGGATAATGATATATCCGGTCGGACGTTCGCCATCCTCCGGGCCATCCCATTCACTCAGGTATCCAGCCCAGCCAAGAAGCGGAAAGATATCTGCACATTGCTCAGGATCTGCCGTCACCACATATTTAAGCGGCTGCTTATTCATGCCGGACGGAATGAGACGGGCGGTGTCCACCAAGTCAACAAGATCGTCCACGCTCACTGGCTTGGATTGATCAAACACTCTCCGGGTTCGGCTCACTGCAACCAGTTTTTTAAAATCCATAGCACCCCCTTTTACAAGCCTTCATTTTGTAAAGGAGTTTAGACGCCCATGCAACGTTCATTTATCGCGCCGGATCATTCAGGCCCCAATCGTACTTTAAAAATCTTACTTTGAGCTTTACGCCCTGCGCCTTGACCTTCTCCAAATCGTCCCTCAAATCTCCCTCGGCAAATTGACTGAACCAACTCACAAAGTCATCAGGGAAGTCTTCGGAAAACCAATCGAAGATCTTACTCACATACAGCGTTTTTCCATCTAGGTAATTGTTCTTTCCGTCGTTGATATATCCAATAGCCACGAGCTGAAACTGCTCTTCAAGCATATCGCCCTCATATGGTTCAGGCAAAAGCGGAGGACAACTCATGGCCGTACAATTGAGAGCGAAATGGACTCGCGCTTCTTTGAACAAGGGCCGGATGATACCGTGCTCAATGTGGTCCAGAGTGACTCTCTGCCCATTCAGGACCACTACATCCTTTTTCCACGGCGAGGAAAAGAACGAACCAATATCCTTGATAGAATCAACCGGGTAATGATCAATGATAAGCCGAAGTGTCGTCGCATTATATAAATTGATATAGAAGGCGAGCCTGTTATTTCTGGAGAGTGAAGCTGGATCAACTTTGCCGATTGCATCAAGGTATGCGTCCAGTGGCTGCCTGTCGGCCAGGAGCCCCGTATAATCCACCAGCCCTTTATCTAGATGACGCGACAAAACATCAGCGAACAACGAATTATCCAATTCACCACCGAAGACGGACTGAGGCATCATCACCACAAGCAAAGCGACTGTGAATACCCAACGAAACTTCATATGAACCTCCTCCCCTCCAAGCTACCACACTAGACTTAAAAGACCAGCAATTACCGCCACCAGTAGACCTGACAGGATAAACCTCTTGACCTAAAAGACAACATCGGCCACACTTCCCCTTATGCAAAAATCCTTTATCCACGACAGCTTCTTTTTTATGAGCCTTCCTTAGGAAGCTCGTGGAACTGCGTGGCATAAGACGTCAACACAAACCACGGGCTTCACTGCACCGTGGTTTTTTTATTGTAATATGATGGGCTGATGAGAGGCCCGACAAGGAGGAGAGAGGATGATTTACGACATTAAAAATGAGACCCTGCCCCGGGAGGATCTGGAAAGAATCCAGCTCAAACGTCTCCAGGCTCTGTGCGAGCGCGTTTACGCAACCGTGCCGTTCTACCGCAAGAAATTCGACGAGATGGGAGTGAAACCCCAGGACATCAAGTCCCTTAAAGACCTTACACTGCTGCCCTTCACCGTCAAACAGGACCTACGCGACCAATATCCCTTCGGTCTCTTCAGTGTTCCCAAGGATCAGATCGTCCGGATCCACTCCTCTTCCGGTACCACCGGGACCGCGACTGTTGTCGGCTACACCAAGCGCGACATCGAGAACTGGGGAGAGCTCATGGCCCGGTCCTTCATGGCAGCCGGAGCCTCTGCCGCAGACACCGTGCATAACGCATACGGTTACGGTCTGTTCACAGGCGGCCTCGGCGCCCACTACGGCGCAGAAGCTTTAGGCGCAACGGTTATCCCCATTTCCGGCGGCGCAACCCGCAGGCAGGTAACACTGCTCAAAGACTTCGCTCCCGACGTCATCTGCTGTACCCCGTCCTACGCCCTGTTCCTGGCAGAAACAGCCGAAGACATGGGCATGAGCATCAAGGACCTCCCCTTGCGCATCGGTATCTTCGGCGCAGAGCCGTGGACCAATGAAATGCGCCGTGACATCGAAAAGAAACTCGGTATCACCGCCATCGACATCTACGGCTTGTCCGAAATAATGGGCCCCGGCGTTGCCATTGAATGCGCCGAAGCACAAGATGGCCTCCATATTCAGGAAGACCACTTCCTGGCAGAGACCATTGATCCCGAAACAGGTGATCCTGTTGCGCCGGGCGAAGAAGGCGAGCTGGTATTCACCACCCTGACCAAGGAAGGCATCCCGCTCATCCGCTACCGAACTCGTGATCTAACGACATTGAACACCACGCCGTGCAAATGTGGCCGTACCACCGCCCGCATGAAGCGCGTCACCGGCCGTTCTGATGACATGCTCATCATCCGCGGCGTCAACGTCTTCCCATCTCAGATCGAGTCTATTCTCATCGAGACCGAAGGTCTTACTCCGCATTACCAGCTCATCGTGGATCGCAAGGGCAACCTCGATACATTGGAAGTGCAGGTAGAAGTCTCTGACACCATGTTCTCCGACGAGATTAAGAATTTACAACGACTCGAAACGAAGGTAATGAAAAACATCAAGGAATTCCTCGGCGTCACAGCCAGGGTACGACTGGTCAATCCCAAGGAAATCGAACGTTCCATGGGGAAGGCAAAACGCATCATAGACAAGCGTAACGAAGGCTAACTGCCAATAAAGAAGGAGATCACCATGAAAGTCGATCAACTCTCCATATTTTTGGAAAACCGCGCAGGCCGTCTGGCCGAAGTGACTCGCCTCCTGGCCGAAGCGAAAGTCAACATCCGCGCCTTGTCCCTGGCGGACACATCTGATTTCGGCATCCTGCGCCTTATTGTGTCGGACTTTGACACCGCCAAGACAAAGCTCAAGGAAAACGGATTCACTGTCGGTCGCACTACTGTAGTCGCCGTCAAAGTATCCGATGATCCGGGCGGACTGCACACCATTCTGACCATGCTTCAGGATGCTGGCATCAACGTCGAGTACATGTACGCCTTTGTGCAGCAGTCCGGCGATTCCGCCGTACTCATCCTGCGCTTTGACCGCACCGAACAGGGCATCGAACTGCTCCAGAAAAACAACATTGAAACCATCCCAGGCGAAACGCTTTACGGCATGTAGGCAACCCCTGAGACTACATATTCAAGGGCGGAAGCAAAAGCTTCCGCCCTTTTTGTTGAAAAATGTTGCCGAAAATCTACCACTAAGATAAAGCCAGTTAAATAATCTTTGGGGTAAACACGACAACATATTCCAGCGAGAATATATATGGCTAGTAGCAACATAATCGACACCAAATTCATGCAATCCATGGCAGGTAAGCAACCGTTTCTGAAACGGATGTTCACGGTATTCATTTCTCAGGAGCCAAAGCGCATTAAGGAAATAAAGGAAGCGCTCCAATCTCAGGATGTGGAGAGACTTCGTCATTTGGCACATGCTCTCAAGGGCGGAGCGGCTACCATCGGTGTACATCGGGTACGAGATTGCTGCCTGGCTATTGAGAACGCTTCCAAGGAAAAAGACCTGAACACAGCCAGAGACCTCATCCCCAACCTAGAGTCGGAAATGCGTAACGCATACGCCTACATGTTCAATTTTCTGGCAGAGAATTAATTGGAAAATCACCAATAGTTCGACACTCCAATAGAGAGAAGCCCGCTCACTGGCGGGCTTTTTTTTATGATTCACCCAAGGAAAGCGTACTTCTGATAATATGAAAAGTATGGCATCCAATCAATATTTGCGACAACAGTGAAAAAACGTTCGCGGTCCATTCAAAGGGTGCGCATCTGGAACACTTGCAAATAGAAATGCTCCGCCACTGGCATTGTTTTGACCGGAGCAAACGGAATGACCGCCTGCAGTTCCTCGGGGGAGTATCGCTGTTTCAAAGGCGGACCAAACAAAGTCTCATGCTTTTCAATCTCTACGACAGCGAACAAACCGCCAGGTCGAAGCAGACGTTGTACCTCCTGAACTATCCCCTGAAGTCGTTTCTTTGACTGGGAATGAAGGACTGTTGACATATAGACAATGTCCACACTTGCACTCGGAATAGGTGTGGGCTCGGCAAAATCGCAGGCCATCGTCGTAATATTTGTGCCTGCAGCTTCATCACATAAGCACTCGATAGAATGTGTATTTAGATCTAGAGCATAAACTTTCCCGGATTCCTCAACCTGTTTTGAAAATAGCAGGGCCATGTACCCATTGCCGCACCCTGCATCCACAACGGTCTGACCAGATGAAATATTCAGTTCATGCAAAATAAGATCGCTGTCCAACATGCCTTCGGTAAACCGTTTTCTATGCCCAACTTTTAAATTGGGTATGATCGCCTCTTCACATTGCGTCATAATTACACCTTTTATAATTTGATCACACAAAAAGATCATCTTTTTATAAAAGGTAGCACAACTTACAGTGCGTTGCAATTCGCTGGGAAGATATGTGTAAGGCTGTCGCGATGAAATTTACCAAATACAAAATCAAAACGTTTTAAGCGAATGCATCTTTACTATTGCCCTTTCCTAAGCGGAGCATGCCCAATACCGGGCCAGATACGCACTAAGCCGAACCCCGCCCGAATAAACGTCCATAACGCTGTAGCGAGCCAGACATACACCAGCAGATGTTGCGGATGGAGCATTTCCACAACCAGGACCACCGCCCCACTGAAAACGGATGATATAATCATGGCATTGCGTAGATAACGAAAATCGCCGGTTCCCCAATGAATACCGTCCGAGGCAAAGGAAAGAGAGCCGATGGGTTGCGACAACGCCACAACCCACCACGCAGGACCAAATACGGCCACAGCCGCAGGAGGTACCAACAACCATGCCACGCCCTGTTCACCGAGCAACATCCCCGCGCACATGGCTATGCCGGTACCAAAACTCCACATGCAAACGGAACATGCCACTCGCCGGGCTTGAAAACGGTCATTAGCGCCAAGGAAAAAGCCGATAAGACTCTGTCCAGTGATAGCAAAAGCATCCAGAAACAGTGCGGAAAATATGAAAAATTGTCGAATAGCCTGATATGCCGCACCTTCATTCGCCCCGGCTTTGTTGGCGACACGCGTACATAACGCCAAAAAGAGCAACACCATTCCAGTTCGCACAAACAGGTCACCACCAATCTTGAGAAGCTTGGTAACACCCGCGCCACGCACCTTCCATGTCAGCCCAATCTTCTGCTTTACCACCCAAAGCAGCCAAGCCCCTCCGATCCACTGGCTAATGGTGCTGGCAATAGCCGCCCCCGCAACTCCCATGACCGGAAGCGGTCCCATACCAAATATGAGCAACCAGTCGAGCACAACATTGATGACATTAATACCAACGGCCACGTAAAGCGGTGTTTGCATATCCTGCACACCACGTAGCGCGCCAAAGCACGCCAACGACACCAACACGGCAGGAGCGCCTAACAAACGGTAAAACATGTATTCGCAGGCGAGATCGTTGACCGCTCCCTGACCACCAAGTGCTGCTCCAATGTGAGAAAGCAGCGGCATGGCCCCGAACATCAGGACAATCCCTATAACAGCGGCGAGCATCGATGCCAACGACACAACTTTCACAGCATGAGCATGGTCGCCACCGCCTGCATTCTGGGCCACCTCAGTCTGAGTGCCTACGCCCAGAAAATTGAACGCCCAAAAGATGGAAGAAAAAGCCACCGTGCCTACACCCAGCGCCGCTACTGGCTCAGAGCCAGGCAATCGCGCCACAAATGCGGTGTCCGCCAATCCCGTTAGCGGTTCGGCCACCAGAGAAAACAATACCGGCACCGCCAGCTTGAGCATGGTACGGTTTGGCTGTTTTACAAAGGAGTGCTCTCGAGGAGCAACGCGTGTTTCTGTCATATAAGTATTCCTCGTTGGGGCGAGTTTGACGACATTCTCATTTCTGATCAATCACAAACATTCCACTCTATCAATATTTCTGATAAATTACGCGCATGCTAACTGAAGATATCCACATTCTCATGACGTTTTTTGGTCTCGCGTATACCCTAATCGAAATAGCAGCCATCATCACCGCCGTACTCGCCGTGCGAGACACTCGTACGCCACAGGGTGCTGTAGCCTGGGGTATTTCACTGGTGACATTCCCTCTGGTAGCTCTACCGCTCTATTGGGTGTTCGGCAGAAATAAATTTCACGGCTATGTTGATGCCATGCGAGCTGGAAGAGAACGCATCCGTGAAATAGTGGGGGATATTGATGACTTGCCCCCGATCAAAGCAATAAACGAACGCCGCGATCCCGATGCACCGCGCAGTTCCTACGAAACCATCGCACAAATCCCCTTTCTGGGCGGCAACAAGCTGGAACTCCTCATAAATGGTCAACAAACCTTCGACGCCATTTTCAAGCAGATAAAAAAGGCCGAACGCTACATACTCATCCAGTTTTATATTGTTCACGATGACACCTTGGGCAACAAGCTGAAGAATGCATTGATCGCCAAGGCCAAACAGGGAGTGCGCATAAACTTCCTGTACGATGAGATCGGCAGCCATGGAACGCCGGCTATTTTCTGGCAGGAAATGCGAGACGCCGGAGTAGACGTGCATGCCTTCCACACAAGACGGGGAAGGGGTAACAGGTTTCAACTCAACTTCCGCAACCACCGAAAGATCGTGGTAATAGACGGCGACACGGCTTTTGTCGGCGGACATAATGTGGGTGATGAATACTTAGGCATAACAGAGAAATTTGATGGATGGCGCGACACCCACATGCGCATTACCGGCCCTGCAGCTGTTGGTGTGAGAATAAGCTTTGCCATGGACTGGTATTGGGCCAGGCGAGAATTTTATGAACTGGACCCAACCATGCCCAAACCTGCCGGCACAGCCGAAGTACTTACCCTGCCAACTGGCCCGGCCGACCCACTAGAATCATGCTCTCTCATGTTCATACGAGCCATCAATGCGGCAAAAAAACGTTTCTGGATCGCCAGCCCTTATTTCGTACCAGACAGTGCGGTACTCAAAGCGCTTCAACTGGCGGCCATGCGTGGTGTAGACGTCCGCATCATGCTCCCTCAAAAACCCGACCAACTGCTTGTCTATCTCGCTGGCTTTTCCTGTCTCAACGACCTTCAATTACAAGGAATTCGAGTCTTCCGGTACAACAAAGGATTTCTGCACCAAAAAGCTTTCCTGGTGGATGACAATTTCTGCGGCATCGGCACAGCCAATCTCGACAACCGTTCATTCCGCCTCAATTTTGAAATAACCATGCTGGTGGAAGACAAATCATTCTGCCAACAGGTGGAAGCTATGTTCATGGCTGATTTCGCCTGTTGCGTTGAAACAGGTACCGATGAATACGACAAGAAGAGCGTCATCTACCAAACCACGATCAAATTCGCCCGCCTGCTTTCACCTATTCTATAAAAAAAGGGCCTCCCAATGGAGGCCCTTTCAATCTGATATGATTACTTTTCCCTAAAAAATGTCAGCCATGACATAGAGCTTTCCGGGCTTCTGCCCATCCAGCCACTTGGCGGCACGAAGCGCCCCGGCAGCAAAGGTTTCGCGGGAATGGGCCCGATGCGTCACTTCAATGCGCTCGCCGGGACCAAAGAAATACATAGTGTGATCACCCACGACATCACCGCCTCGCAAAGTCTGCACGCCGATTTCTTTCTGCGGGCGCTCGCCGATGATACCATCACGACAATGCTTCTTCACATCGTCGTATTCCCAGTCACGCGCCTCAGCCAAGCATTCGGCCAGCTTGATTGCGGTGCCACTGGGAGAATCCTTCTTCATCTTATGATGAGTTTCAACTACTTCGATATCGTAATCAAGACCAAGCTTCTCAACCAGCGCTGGGAGAACTTTAAGCAGCACGTTTACGCCAACAGACATATTGGGAGCAAAAAAGATGGGAGTGTCTTTTGCAGACTTCTCAAGTTCAGCCACCTGATCTTTATTCAAACCAGTGGTACCGACGACCACGGGATTTCCGTACTTTGCTGCGACCCTGGCGTTCTCAACAGAGGCTTCGGGAGCGGTGAAATCAATAATCACAGCACCGGGGAGTTTGGGAAGAAGTTCTTCCAGGCAATCACCGGTAGTACATCCCTCATAGTCCATGCCATCAGCATTGCCTTTACGCTCGCAAGCGCCGACAAAATTCAGTTCGTCGTCTGCCATTGCCAGATTAGCCAGCATATTGCCCATGCGCCCCTTTGCGCCCAGAATCACGATATTAGTAGCCATGTCTCTCTCCTGCTACGTTAAAATTATGCCGAGCCTTGAAGTAATGCCTGGAATGCGTCGAAGTCAATAATTTCAAGGCCGAGCTTCTCAGCCTTGGCAACCTTGGAACCAGCTTTTTCTCCGGCCACCACGAAATCTACCTTCTTGGATATAGTCTTTACCGCAGATCCACCATGCTCTTCAACAATAGCATGCGCCTCGTTGCGTTTAACAGGCAACGTTCCAGTGAAAATAAAAACCTTGCCCGAAAGAAGCAGATCAGAAGAATCGCCTTCATCTGAAGGCCCACCAGTAGGCCAGAAGCCTGCCGCCTTGAAGCGCTCCAACAATTCTTTTGTCCGCTCACTCTGGAAATAATCGAACAAACTTTCAGCTACAATAGGACCAACGTCGTCAAGTTCCTGCAACTCATCTCGCGTCACCAGACCGATCGCTTCCAAGTCCTCAAACGTATTGGCAAGAATTCGAGCAGTTTGTTCACCTACATGCCTGATACCAAGGCCTGCAATAAGCCGCCACAAAGGTGCATCACCTTTGGCTTTGGCAATGGCTGCAATAAATTTATCAGCGGATTTGTCGCCCATGCCCTCGTACTTAAGAAGCGCAGTTTTCTCCAAAGTGAAAAGATCTGCCGGGGAAGTGATCACCTCGTCTACGGCCAGCCGTTCCACCCACTTCTTACCCACACCCTCCATGTCGAGGCCCGCCTTGGACACAAAATGAATGATCTGCTGCACAGTCTTGGCCGGACAAATCGGGTTGGTGCAACGCACAGCCTCACCGTCCTCGGCAGCCTCACTCTCACACACAGGGCAAATCATGGGAAACGCATATTCGACAGCGTCTTCCGGACGCTTTTCCATATCAACGGAAAGCACTTGCGGAATAACATCCCCTGCCCGCTGAATAAGCACGGTATCCCCAATGCGGAACCCTCGTTCCTCGATATACCCCTTGTTATGCAGAGTGGCATTAGACACCACCACCCCCGCCAACGGCACCGGTTCCAGCTCGGCAACAGGCGTCAGCACGCCGGTACGCCCTACTTGAATTCGGATGGAATTGAGAGTTGTCTTGGTCTGATATGCGGGAAATTTGAGTGCGAGTGCCCAGCGTGGCGCGCGAGAAGTAAAGCCCAGCGTCTTCTGTTGATCAAGATTGTTCAACTTAGCGACCACACCGTCTATCTCGAATGGCAAAGATTCGCGTTGCGCCATAAGTTCCGTAAAGTAATCAGCAACTTCCTGCTTGGACGTACACAGCTTGGCTTCAGGCGGAATGGAAAAACCCAATCCTTTCAAGCCGTTCATTATCTCTGCCTGCCCTCCCCATGAAAACATGGGCATGGCCCATTCCACCCGGCCAATACCATACCCCATGAACCGTAAGGGACGAGAAGCTGCTACTTTGGGATCAAGCTGACGAATGGACCCGGCGGCCGCATTGCGGGGATTGGCAAAAACCTTTTCCCCAGCCTGACGCTGTCGGTCATTGAGGCCAGCGAAATCAACATTGGACATGACGACTTCGCCACGAACTTCCAACAAATCTGGCACCATGGAACCACGAAGTTTCAACGGTAAATTCATGACCGTGCGCATGTTGTGCGTCACATCTTCACCAGTGCGACCATCACCACGCGTGGCTGCTCGCACAAAACGCCCTTTCTCGTAGATAACTTCAAGGGCCAATCCATCCATTTTGGGATCTGCCCAGTATTCCACGTCCTCACGGCCGAGCCCCTTGGCAACACGATCCGTGAAGGCAAACCACTCGTCCAGGTCCATGGCGTTGTCCAGGCTGTACATGCGTAAGGCATGCTCATACTGCACAAACCCGTCAGCAGGCTCGCCACCTACTCGTTTGGTGGGGGAATTGGGATCGTCCAGCGCAGGATGCGCCTCTTCAAGGGCAACCAATTCACGGAACAAAACATCATACTCTGCGTCCGATATCTCGGGCGCGTCCAAAACGTAATACTGGTGATTATGATGTTCGAGTTTTTCGCGCAACAAAGCAGCGCGTCGAGTGACGTCGGGAGAATCCATTCGTTCTATCAATCCGTATTTTATAATATTTCTTTAAGCTCAGAGAGATTCGTCTTCTTGCCGACAGCCAGCAGCGTGTCGTTGGCATTAATGACTTCCTTGGGACCGGGGTTAAAGACCATCTCCCCGTTTTCCTTCTTGATGGCGATGATGATGAGGTTGAACCTTGGGCGGATCTTGGATTCAATCAAATCAAGATCGCACAATTCAGATCCAGGCGTCACCTCAAGCTCTTCCATCTGAAGATCAATACCGCCTCGAACCGCTAAATCAAGGAAGTTGGTCACCGTAGGACGAAGAACGTTCTGAGCCATACGCAGACCACCAATGAAGTGCGGGAGCACTACACGGTCAGCGCCAGCCAACTCGAGCCTGGAAATATGAGATTTGTGTCCGGCACGGGCAACAATGGTGATCTCCGGATTGAGCTGCCGAGCGGTTAATGTCACGTAGACATTAGCCGCCTCGCTGGTCAGTGCGGAAATCAAAGACTTGGCCTGCAGCAACCCTGCGCTCATGAGGATTTCATCGCTGGTGGCGTCGCCATCAATACACAGAATACCGTCCTGCTCCATCTTGTCGATGAGTTCAGGGTCCTGCTCAATGACCACAACGTCATACCCTTCGGCCACAATCTCCTGCACGACAATGGACCCGATCCGACCGTAACCACAGATAATGAAATGACTCTTCAGCCGAGCGATTTCTTTCATCATTTTATGCTTACCCCACATAATTTGCAAACGTCCGTCAATAAGCACCTGTGCAAAGGCACCCGCGATGTAAACGAAACCGCCGACACCACCCATGATCATGAAAGCAGTGAAAATTCGCCCGGTTTCCGAGAGATGGTTGACCTCCATGAAGCCAACCGTAGAAAGTGTGATGACCACCATATAAAATGAGCTGGCGAAATTCCACTCCTCGTATCCCATATAGAATGCGATTCCCACACAGAACACGACCATCATATAGAGTACACCGAGGACAATGGACCAGAAGGAACCTAGTTTTGCCCTCAGCCTGAGCATTCGCCTATGAATATTCTCAAACATATCCTACCCCAACTCTAGAATGCGTTCTCGCAACACTGCGACGCGATCCCTCAACTCTGCTGCGCGTTCAAATTCCAATTCTTTGGCCGCTTCACGCATATCACGTTCCAGCTTGTTGATCATTTTCTTCAACTGCTTCGGATCTGAGCCATAGGCTGCTGCCGACTCGGCTGCCATGCCCACGCTGCTTCCTTTTGCTTCCCCACCTCCGAGGTCACCCAAAAGGTTGTCCACGGATTTGCGAATGGTCTGAGGCGTAATACCATGCTCGGCGTTGTATGCCATCTGCTTCTCTCGCCGCCTGGTCGTCTCTTCCATGGCAGAGGCCATGGAACCAGTGACTTTGTCAGCATAAAGAAACACTCTACCTTCCGAATTACGCGCAGCGCGACCAAAGGTCTGAATAAGTGACCGGTTGGACCGCAAGAACCCTTCTTTATCCGCGTCCAATATCGCCACCAAAGAAACTTCGGGGATATCAAGACCTTCTCTCAAAAGATTGATTCCCACCAGCACGAAGAATTCGCCTTCGCGGAGCGCCTGAATAATGGCCATTCGCTCCAGGGTGTCGATATCCGAATGCAAGTACCGAGACGGCACACCCATGGAATTGAAGTAGTCATTCAAATCCTCTGCCATGCGCTTGGTCAAGGTCGTGACCAAAACACGCTCGTTCCGTGCTTGTCTTTTCTTACATTCTCCAAGTAAATCGTCAATCTGTCCCTGAACTTTTCGCACTTCAACTTCAGGGTCGATCAACCCGGTGGGACGAATGACCTGCTCTACCACCACACCTTCGGCCAAATCCAATTCAAGCTGGCCTGGTGTAGCCGAGACATAAACGGCCTGATGCACCCGTTCCTGAAACTCTTCATAGTTCAATGGGCGATTATCCAGTGCAGAAGGTAAGCGGAATCCAAAATCCACCAACGTGGTCTTGCGTGATCTGTCGCCTTTGAACATGCCGCCCACCTGGGGCAGTGCGATATGAGACTCATCTACAAACAAAATGAAATCGTCAGGAAAATAGTCCAGCAAGGTGGAAGGAGGCTCGCCCTCAGTACGCCCATCCAAATGGCGCGAGTAATTCTCGATACCATTGCAGTAGCCGAGCTCTTCTATTATTTCGAGGTCATACATAGACCTCTGTTCAAGACGCTGGGCCTCTACAAGCTGATTGCGCTGTTTGAGATCTGCCAGCCGAACCTGCAATTCCTTGCGAATGTCCTCTACGGCTCGGTCCAAATTATCGCGGTCGGACACAAAGTGACTGCCCGGATAAATAACTGTCTTTCGCAGCCGATCTTTGACTTCACCAGTAAGCGGATCTGTCTCGGCAATGGAATCAATCTCGTCTCCAAAAAACTCCATACGAATCGCTTTTTCCCGGCTATAGGCGGGGATAATTTCCACAACATCACCACGCACGCGAAAAGTTCCGCGATGAAAGTCGTAGTCATTGCGTTCGTAATGGATCTCAATCAACCGCTGGAGGAGTTCTTCCATAGCCATGGTCTGCCCTTCTTCCACGGGAATGACCATCTTGGCATAGAACTCAGGAGAACCAAGGCCGTAGATACAAGAGACGGAGGCAATGATCAGTACATCCTTACGCGTTAATAACGCATGGGTAGCGGCGTGCCTGAGCTTATCAATGTTGTCGTTGATGGACGAATCTTTTTCAATATAGACGTCCGAGTGCGGCAGATAGGCTTCCGGCTGATAGTAGTCATAATAACTAACAAAATATTCAACAGCATTGTCCGGAAAAAGACCGCGAAACTCTGTATAGAGCTGGGCAGCCAGAGTCTTGTTAGGAGCCAGAATCAGTGCAGGACGGTTCAATTCCGACACCACATTGGCCATGGTGAAGGTTTTGCCTGTGCCTGTCGCACCCAGCAAAACCTGATCACGAACCTCGGCATCAAGCCCGGCTACCAACTGTTTGATAGCTTCCGGCTGGTCCCCTTTAGGAGAGAATTCACTAACGAGTTTAAATTTCGGCATCAATTTTCTTTTATCAGGCTTGAGAAAAGCCGCTGAAACGGGTAATCATAAAGTATAGGTATAATATTAAACGGTGGAGAGATCACAATGAATATCACTATAATAGAACCTGACACTCAGCCTCCGGCCCCGTTTGCACACTCTTTATCCATGACCATCCGCAGCTTCAAAGGGCGCCGGGATGTGGAAGTTCACCTCTTCCGGTCCTCTTGGGAGAACAACGAAGAAAAGGGGCTCAACTGGCCCACTCTTATCGAGGGTAATACACCACAAGACAGCAGTAAAACTGTGGTCATGGAGTCCTTCACGACCCAAGAGCGCGACCATATAGTAAACTACCTGAAAGAACAGTATTCCACAAGGCTTACAGCCATCAAGTCCACGCCACTCACCTTCCCGGTTCCGACAGGTTTACTCGGACTTTCACAGGTCGCTGAAGGTAAAACAATCGGCATCATCGAATTCAATCAAATTCCTAGTTACTCATTAGGTCTGCCCATCAGAGGGCTGTATGACCTGAGCCAGCACCCTCCCCTTACCGAATTGTAATACACTGAGATATCTGTGAAAATCACAACCTCTCTGATCGCGGCCGCAATTGTTATCCAACTTTCCGTTCCGCTGTTTTCCCATGCAGGCGAATTAAAGGATATCCACAAACTCATTGTTAAGAATGTGGATATGGAAAATGGCAAGTCCATTTATGAGCATGGAAAACGGTTCAACGGCCCAAGAATAGCCTTTAATGGCGGGCCGCACTGGATGCGAACAGAAAATACCGGATGCCAGACCTGTCACGGCCCCAAAGGCATCGGTGGAGTACTACCTGATTATTGCACTACGACTTCGCCACCCATCACATACAAGTACCTAAAAGGGAGTGGATACTCTTTCGTAAGCCGCCGAAACGGAAATCATCCCGCATACAACAAGCACACACTAAAAAATGCGCTGAAAACGGGCTTTAAATCAAACGGCTTTGAAATGGATTATTGCATGCCACGCTGGAGACTCATTGATAAGGATTTTCTGGATTTGCTCGGCTATCTTCACACTCTGGATGCCGAACACTGATCACCCTATTTATCGAATGCCCACTTCCCTTCTCGGGTAGGATCATCCACAGCCTCATGCAGCATGGCCATAAAACGAAATCGCTGCATTTCACATGCACCAAATCGTAACAAATGATCCGTTGTCTGTTGGCAATCTACAAATCTGAAACCCCACGTTTTCAACTGATTGACAAGCACACAAAAAGCGACTTTCGATGCGTCCGGCACAGTAAAGAACATGGACTCTCCAAAGAAACCAGTTCCAATCGACACGCCATACAATCCACCCACCAGTTGGCCGTCCTGCCATGCCTCCACGCTGTGTGCGTAGCCAAGTTCGTGCAATAAAACGTACGCTTCCTTCATCTCTTCCACGATCCAGGTGCCATCCTGCTCGGGCCTCGGCGCATTGGCGCACCCCTCGATGACGGCTTTGAAATCAGTGTCCATAGTGAAGGTAAATGTGCCCTTGTTCAGCACTCGACGCAAACTGCGTGGGACATGAAACTCATCTGGAATGAGAACCAGTCGGGGATTGGTGGACCACCAAAGAATGGGGGAATCCTCAGCGTACCAAGGGAATATACCATTTGCGTAGGCCGAGAGGAGGCGTTGCGGAGAAAGGTCACCGCCGACAGCCAAAAGGCCGTCGGGATCTGCCTCTTCCGGGTCCGGGAATATAGGTTCCTCAAACAGCCTGTAGATCGTCATGACACTTCCAAAGAAAAGGGGCGGCTCTGAGCCGCCCCTTGATTATCTATATGAAACGCTATTGCTTCCGGCCCATGGGCTCGAAAGTAAAAGCGAATTCGCCAGATTCATTCACTGCAGGGATAGACTTGGATTTCTTTCCCTTGCCCGCCTTATCCACAGTGACAACGCCGCCCTTGGTCAGTTCACCGAACAGGAGCTCATCTGCGATGAAGTCCTTGATTTCAGTCTGAATGACGCGCCCCATTGGACGAGCACCCATGGTCGGGGAGTGCCCCAGTTCAGCCAGATGGCTGCGTGCTGCATCTGTGAGAATCACCACCACGCGGCGGTCTTGAAGCTGATCGTTGAGTTCCTTGACGAACTTGTCCACGATCTTCTCCATGACCGGTTGTTCCAACGCCTTGAAAGTCACGATGGAATCCAGACGATTGCGGAATTCCGGACTAAACAATTTTTCCAGCGCCTTCAATGCTCCGCCCTGACGATCTGAATCTTCGTTGCGCGAAAAGCCGATAGCTCCCTTCTGCATCTCCCGCGCCCCCGCATTGGAGGTCATGAGGAGAATGACATGACGGAAATCAGCCTTACGCCCGTTGTTGTCGGTCAACGTTGCGTAGTCCATTACCTGAAGAAGAATGTTGAACACATCCGGGTGCGCTTTCTCGATCTCATCAAAAAGCACCACGCAATGCGGCTTCTTACGCACACCTTCGGTAAGAAGGCCACCCTGATCAAAGCCAACATAGCCGGGAGGCGCACCGATCAGGCGAGCCACAGCATGCTTTTCCATGTACTCGGACATATCAAACCGCAGGAAGCTGATGCCCATCGTCTGAGCCAGTTGGCGAGCCAATTCCGTCTTACCTACACCGGTTGGCCCAGTGAGCAAGAAGGACCCAACAGGACGCCCCTGCTGCCGCATTCCGGCACGGGAACGTTTGATGGACTTGGACAGCGCGGCAACGGCATCATCCTGCCCGAAAACCACAGCCTTGAGGTCGTCTTCCAGAGACTGAAGACGTACCTTGTCGGATACGGTCAAACGGCGGGCCGGGATACGGGCCATACGAGCAACGACCTTTTCGATGTCAGCAACCTTGATGCGGTCACCCTTACGAGGCCGATTCGAGAGCTTGTAAAGCGCTCCCGCCTCGTCCATCACATCGATGGCTTTATCCGGCAGATAGCGATCGGTGATATGTCGTTCAGACAATTCCGATGCCGCCTTGAGCGCAAAATGAGTATAATTAACACCGTGGAATTCCTCGTAATGCGGTTTGAGACCTTTCAGAATAGCAATGGTCTCTTCCACGGTCGGTTCAACAATATCAATCTTCTGGAATCGGCGAGACAGCGCCCGATCCTTTTCGAAATGATTCTTGTATTCCTCAAAAGTAGTTGACCCCATACAACGGATTTCACCGGACTGCAGGAGCGGCTTCAATATGTTGGAAGCATCCATGGAGCCACCGGATACGGACCCCGCACCGACGATGGTATGAATTTCATCCACAAACAGAACGGCGTCCTTGTTGGTCTTAATCTGAGCCAGAACGCCCTTGAGACGCGCCTCGAAATCACCGCGGTACTTGGTACCCGCCAACAACGAACCCATATCCAAAGCGTAGATTTCAGCATTGATAAAATCTTTGGGAACATTACCCTCGACGATGCGCAGAGCCAACCCTTCGGCCATGGCAGTCTTGCCCACGCCGGGATCTCCCACAAAAATGGGGTTATTCTTACGTCTGCGCGACAACACCTGAACCGTACGGTCCAGTTCTTCCTGCCGGCCGATAAGCGGATCGATGAGGCCCTCGGCAGCGCGGTCAGTAAGATTAACTGTAAATTCTTCCAACGGACTTTTTTTATCATTGGAGCGGTCGTCCAGAGGTTCTGCCTTGGACGGCTGATCGTTGCCCAAGTCATTCCATTCCCCTGTGGACAAGCCATGGGAAATGAATTCCAACACATCCAGACGGGATACGTCGTGGGTGCGCAGGAAATAGACAGCATAGGAATCCTCTTCATCAAACATGGCGGCTAGGACATCACCCACGTCTACTACAGACTTGCCGGACGCCTTTTTCTGCCACACAGCACGCTGCAATACACGACGCACACCGAGCGTCTGAATGACTTCAGTCTCTGTGCCTTCGGGCAAGGCTTCCATGTTTTCCACGAAGAAACGGCCGAGCTGGTCGCGCAGCCTTTCCATTTCCGCACCGCAAGATTCGAGGATTTCCTCGCCCTGCTCTTCTACAGAAATGGCGTAGAGCAGGTGTTCCAGCGTGAGGAATTCATGATTTCTCCGCTTCACCTCATTGACCGCGGAGGTCAAAGCACTTTCCAAATCCTTACTGAGCATCGTCATATTCTATTCACCTTCCATGCTGCACTTGAGCGGAAATCCGGCACTCTTTGCCAAACGATGGACCAAGTCCAACTTGGTTTCAGCGACTTCGGCGGTATAGACCCCGCAGACGCCGTAGCCCTGGTTATGCACGGACAACATAATGACCGTGGCCTGGGCCTCGTTTTTGCGAAATACTCGCACCAACACTTCGACCACGAAATCCATGGTCGTATAATCATCATTGTGCAGTAGAACCTTATACTTCCGCGGCTCCTTGACTTCTTGTCGGTCAAGCAGCTCGGAATCAAATCGGTCCCCGGTAAAATGGTCACTCATAGTTGTGGCTCTCCAACAGTCCTTATTATCCTTTATTCATCAATATAAATTCCTTTTCGCCACCTGTCGAGAGCAGATGATCATTCTTTACCTAAATTAAGAACAATTGCTGCACGATCATCATCGGAAAAAAGAAAATTTTCGTTCGGTTTCAAGCCGTTTTTCTCTCGATACTCAATATTCAAAGCATGGTACGTCATTTTGGTTGTTTGATTAGGATCAAGCCCAAGTGCCTTGGCACAATCAGGCACAGTATCCTCTGCTCCTTCAATCTCCACAAAGACACCAAATGGCAAACGATCCAGACAGACTGCACAATCCATAAACAGCCACTTTTCCCTCACCTTTTCATACCCAAAAGCCACGAAGAATCCCACGCCTTCAAGGATAGTTTTAACCGCCTGAAAATCTTCGACATCAGAATCTGTCTCCTCAAACACCTTGAGGAATGAAGGTATGGGTTTCTCCGGCAACTTTTTCATCGTCAGCACAGCCTTGCCCTGCTTCTCCCGCAACCGAAGTAAAGTCCCTTCGCTCTTAAGAGAACGGTCCGGATAATCAAAGACCAGATTAGTCTCCAGATAGGGACCGGTAGTCTCGCCGCCGGCAGCTTTCATCTGCTTGCCCAACTCATTGAGGTTCGCATCGATATATTTAAGTTCCATTTCTAGCGCCATTGGCATAGTCTCCTTATTTACTTCTGGTGAGACAAGGATATACGAATGTTGACAAAAATACTCTATCTTTGTGCAGGCGGCGCGGCAGGCACCCTGTCCCGCTACTACCTGTCAGGTATAGTCCAGCGATTGGCTGGTGGCTCATTCCCTGTGGGCACCTTTGCCGTTAATATGCTAGGCTGTCTCCTATTTGGTGCGGTTTGGGGCTATTTTGAAAACAGGCTTATGGCAGGCAGCGAAGTGCGCCTCCTGGCCTTGACCGGCTTTATGGGTGCATTCACGACCTTCTCCACATACATGTTCGAAACCGCTGAACTGGTCAAATTCGGACAAATGGCCATGGCCATGCTCAACGTGGTCGGCCAATCCGCCCTTGGTCTTGTGCTCGTGCTGGCAGGGATCGCTCTCGGACGACTCATTTAAATGAGGAGATCTTAATGAAGTTACTCGAAAAAGCAGAACGAATTCGGATTTATACAGGTGAAAACGACAAATACAAAGGCCGCCCTCTGGTAGATGTCATAGTGGAAGAAGCCCGCAAAATGGGGTTGGCTGGAGCCACCGCCTTTCGCGGGCTTAGCGGTTTCGGAGCCAATAGTCGCCTTCATACTGCAAAGATTCTGCGCCTGTCAGAAGATATGCCCATCGTGATTGAAATTGTGGAACATCCGGAAAGGCTCGCGCCACTCTTGGACAAGCTTGATGAAATCATGGGAGAAGGCATGATCACCAAAGAACCAGTGGATGTCATCCTATACCGACACAACAAGAATTAACGCAAAAAAAGCCCCCGACAGTAATACTGCCGGGGGCTTTTCATAATTCTCAATCTACTTTCCACAAGCACGGATCATCTCACCAGCAATCCCCGTGAGCGGCATCACCTTATGTACACCGCCATGCTTGATGGCCTCAGCTGGCATACCAAAGACAACACAGGAAGCTTCGTCCTGTGCAATGGTATATGCACCGGCATCATAAAGCTCTTTCATTCCCTTGGCACCATCATCGCCCATACCAGTCATAATGGAGGAAACCACATTGGAGCCGCCATACCGTGCGCCGGAGCGGAAGAGCACGTCTACGGAAGGACGATGGCGAGAGACCAACGGCCCAGCTTTGACTTCAACATAATAATTAGTGCCCGTACGTTTAAGCAGCATATGTTTGTCACCCGGTGCAATAAGGGCTTGCCCACGCATCATGGCATCACCATCCTGCGCTTCCTTGACCGTAATGGCGCAGATACCATTCAAACGGTTGGCAAAAGCCGCGGTAAAATGCTCCGGCATGTGCTGGACAATTGCGATGGCTGGGCAATTAGCCGGTTGCGCTTCCAGGAAAACGCGTAGGGCCTCGGTGCCACCGGTTGATGCACCGACCAGACAAATCTTATCTGTGGGAGAAAGAGGTTGCGGCTTGCCCATGGGAATAACCGCATCCGCGTCGAGCTTTGGAGAAACCTTAATGGGCGGGGGAGCAAGAATTGTCTTCTTACCTGGCCGGGTCATGGCCGCAGCCTTGACCTTATCGATTAAGCGAATAGAAGACTCTTCAAGAAATTTCTTGGTGCCCACCTTGGGCTTGGTAATAATCTCAATGGCACCGAGTTCTAACGCCTTTAAAGCATTACCAGTCCCCTTCTCGGCCACAGATGAGCAGATAACCACCGGAATCGGATGTTGCTTCATCAGCTTTTCCAGGAAGGTTAACCCATCCATACGGGGCATCTCAATATCCAGTGTAATAACATCCGGAACTTCATTCTTGAGCCGCTGGGCTGCCACATACGGATCAGACGCAGTGCCCATGACCTCAATGCTGGCATCAGAGCTAAGAATATCTTCCAGAGTTTGCCGGACTACAGCGGAATCATCAACAATCAGAACACGTATTTTTTTCATGTAAATGCCTCGTTCAATACGGCTGAAGCCATTCTACTTGGACTCTGCCACAACACGGCGAAGCAAGCCTGGAATATCCAGAATTAATGCGATGGAACCATCACCCTTGATAGTGGCTCCGGAAATACCTTCCACATCCTTGTACACACGCCCAAGGCTCTTGATGACAGTCTGATGCTCGCCAATAACGGTATCCACGACAATACCCACTCGGGAGCCCTCCACGCCAGTAATGACGATCTGCTCAATGGGCGGGTTGTCGCCCTCCACGCCAAACCAGTCGCGGATGTGGATATACGGTACAATTTCACCGCGCAGATGTAGAATGCGCTGCCCGGAATCGTCGTCTTCTACCTCGCTACTAGCCAGCTCGACGCACTCTTCGACCAGAGAGAGAGGAATGACATAGTACTCATCTTCCACTCTCACCTGAAGGCCATCAATGATGGCCAGTGTAAGTGGCAAGCGAATGGTAATAGTTGTGCCCTGGCCCGGCTTGGAATCAATATCAATTGAGCCACGCAGGGAATCGATAGCACGTTTAACCACGTCCATGCCCACGCCTCGCCCAGACACATTGGTCACTTCCTTGGCAGTGGAAAAGCCCGGCTCAAAAATAAGCTTAAGCAATTCCTTTTCTGTCAATTCTGCATCCTTGGAAATAAGGCCGCGTTCAACAGCCTTGTCACGAATGGACTCGGTCGACATACCTCGACCGTCATCTGTAATACGAATAAGGACTTCGCCACCGGAATGTTCGGCAGAGAGTAAAATCATGCCCTGTGGCTGCTTGCCATTAGCAACACGCTCTTCAGGGGTTTCGATGCCATGATCCAGGCTATTCCTAAGCAAATGTACCAGCGGGTCTCCAAGGCGTTCAATAACAGTCTTGTCCAACTCGGTGTCTTCACCACTGGTGCGCAGACCTATTTCCTTACCCAAATCTGCAGAAATATCTCGGATCAATCGCTTAAACTTGGAGAAAGAAGTTCCGATGGGTAACATCCGGATACCGAGAGTAGAGTCACGCAGTTCATCACTGAGTCGTTCCAATTCCTCGGCCAAAACGGTCATCTGGGGATCGCTCCGTTCGCTAACCACCTGACTAATTTGTGCCTGGACAATGACCAATTCACCAACCAGATCCACCAGAAAATCAAGCTTGTCAGCAGCCACACGGATGGAGGAAAGCGCTTCCTGCTTCCTGCGAGAAACCTCTCGTTCCTTGACGACAGCCTGCTTCTGGATAACCTGCTCAACTTTTTCAGGAGCAATCTTGCCTTCTTCCGCCAAAATCTGCCCAAGAGGCTTTTGCTTCTTGAGAGCATCCTGAATATCCTGCTCGGTAACGTCACCAGCTTCCACCAACATCTCACCCAGCCTCGGGGCCGGTTCATCAGCGGGCTGTTTTACAGAAGGCTTGGGAGCGGACTTCGGTTCCAGTTGAATTTCCAACTCGAGTTCCGGCTCTGGCTCTGGTTCAAAATCTGGTTCCGGCTCCAACTCTGGGCCAGCCTCTTCCACATCCAAAACCGTCCCCACAAGCCCCTCGCTTGCGTCAAATTCAGAGATTTCAGTTATTAGATCAGCATCCACAAAAAAGAAAACATCGGCAACGTTGTCCTTCTCTATCTCTGAAACCAAAGTACATTCCCAGTACTTCGGCTTGCCTTCATCGCCAGGAACATCACCAGGACGGGTCACCACTGTAAACTCACCCAGCTTGACCAATTCGTCAAAGAGGGATTCCAGCATGGTTTCGTCCACAGTGGTATCGGGCTTGGCCGTCAACTTTATCTGATAGGAATGGGCCTCGCTGACAGCATCTGCCAACTCCTCCGTAGCTCCTTCGAGCTCTTCAGAAACTGCGTCGACAGCTTCCACTTCAGCGGATTCGCCAGTGGCAAGGACTTTCAATCCCGATAGGATTTCCTCCATCATGGCAGGATCGACAACGTCGTCTTCCTCAGTGGAATCCAGCATCATCTTAATATAATCACGAGACTTGAGAGCAAGACCGCACAAGGTCGGAGAAACACCCAAATCGCCATTGCGCACCATATCGAAAACGGTTTCCACCTCATGAGTGAACTCCGCAATATCTTCGAAGCCAAACATGGACCCTGAACCTTTGATGGTATGGAGCGCGCGAAATATCTGATTCACAACATCCATATCATCAGGGTTTTCCTCCAATTCCAGGAGGGCACCTTCAAGTTCACCAAGAAGGTCGTATGCTTCTTCTTTGAATATTTGCCTATTAAGATCGTCGGACATCTACTGTGCTCCTAACTCGCTGTGAGGTGTCGCTCGTAGCGGAAGTTTCTGTTTCCTCTCAACACTATCACAGATAATAGTACTAGTAGCCCATTATAAATTACTTACTTAGAACAAAAAATCACGCCTTGCCATGAAAGACTATTTCAGCGCGAGCCGTGGTTTCGTCAAACGGTTTGACCTCAATAGAGACTTTCTCTCCCTTAAAATCAGCCGCCCCCAACAATATCCCTTCAAAATAATCAAAGAGCCCACGGGATGAACGATAATTCATAAACAGATCGTCCCCTTTGTCTTCATAGGTGAAATTAGGGGGCTTAATACCCGGTTGGTCTTTAGTCAGTTGAGCGTGAACATCATTCATACGCAGATAGAACAATTTGAGGGACTCATCCTTGAAGTGCCCAGGATACATCTCGTTAAACCTGACCACGGAATACCGTCCAAGAGCGAGGAAAAAGTCGCGGGTGGAAATACCAGTCTGCGCGCCCGCCAGTTCAGCCATCTGCATAAGGACTTGGTCCGGGTAACTGTCTGTTGGCAAAAAGACAGGACTGCCCATCTCCTCCTGCACACCTTCAAAGACATCGCTACCATATTGCTTTTTCACAAACTCCTGGGTCAATTTAGGCAATATGCCTTTTATTTCCCCTTCGGATTCACGCAATTTTTCTTCTCCACCACCATCCATAAAGTCTTTGGAAACATTGAGCAACTCCTGAGCTAATCCGGCCAAATCACGAGTAGCGCTAGCGGCCTGCCCTGCGGCTTCATCCGCCTCTGTAGCAATCTCAGCAATTTCATCGATGGAGTGATTGATCTCTTCAGCTGCAGACGACTGCTCCTCTGCAGCAGTGGCAATCTGTGACACACGAGTCACCATGTCGCTGATATTCTCCATAATCTGCTGAAGCGCCTTCCCAGCCTGATTGGAAAGTTTAGTGCTGGCGCCCACCTGTTCCTCTGTCTGACGCATGGACTTAATAGCCGTGCCAGACCGCTGCTGAATGGTGGATATAGCCTCTTCCACTTCTCTGGTGGCAGCCACAGTCTTTTCTGCAAGCTTCCGCACTTCATCCGCCACTACGGCAAACCCGCGACCAGCGTCTCCGGCACGAGCCGCTTCAATGGCTGCGTTCAAGGCCAACAGATTGGTCTGGTCAGCGATATCATTGATAACGCCGATGATCCGACCGATCTCTGCAGCCTGGGCGTCCAATTGTCCAATCTCCTGCCCGAGCAAATCAGTGGATTCCGCGACCTCATTAATAGCATCCACAGCTTTATTAACCATAGAAACACCATCATCCGCGGATTCTCGAGCCTGATCAGCAGCATCACTGGTAGCCGTGGCATTGCGAGCCACCTCAAGTACAGTGGCCGTCATCTGCTCCATGGAAGCGGCCACAGCCGTGGTCTGATTCTTCTGCTTCTGAGCGCCCTGCGCCTGATCGTCCGCAGCAGCAGAAAGAAGCTCCGTAGCTGATGCAACATGCTCAGCCAAGCCACTCAAATGCTCGCCGACCTTAAGCATATTCGCGCCCTGATCCTCAATCTTGCGCTGTTTCTCAACGTCTTCACTCAAATCCACAAAAGAAGTGATGACGCCCACAACCTCGCCTTCCGGGTCGTACACAAGATTGGCAAACAAACGCACCGGGACCACACGGCCATCCCACAGAGAGAGCTCGACGATGTCATCCACGGCCTGTCTGGAAGAGAGAACTTTGTCGGAAAGGGTTACTTTATCAAGGTTATACAAAGCCTGGCTAACGGAATAGCCAACGACCTGATTGGCAGGTTTATTCAAAATCCCCAGCACCGCTTTGGTGGCCATGATAATTCGGCCATTTACATCAGAAAGATAAGCGGGATTACCGAGCCCGTTAAGAGCGCCCATGAAAAGAATACGTTCATCGGATGTTGACGTGATAGTTTGTCCCAATCGGGCAAGAGCAGTGCCCAAGTCATCGTCAGCGATATCTTCTGGAACAAGCCCCATCTCGAGATCATCCACCATCTCCAGTCGTGCACAATCAATGCGCGACAAATAGACACACGCCCCTCCCATGCAGAGCAAAGCTACGCTGGCGGCTATGCCGAATGCAATCCATCCGCCGACAAAGGTGGCAACGCCGAATAAGGCGCACAGAACAATCCCCAGAAATATAACGACAGCGCGGGACCCTGCGAACATTCCATTCTCCAGATGAGTTTGATGCACTCATGGGCTACAAAGCAGCACAAAAAAGTACATGAATTACCACATCATGAGTACGCGCTATCCAAAAGAAATGCAATTACGACAAGGGAAAATACGCAAAAAACATGCGCTCAAAAAAAGACTTAACTCCCAGTCCTCTTCCTCAGCTGACGAAGTGTTCGCCGCTCCCGGTAACGCCGGATGGCGAATAGGGAAAAGAAGTAGGTAAATATTGTTGCAGGAATTCCAAACGCCAGCCCCCCTGCAAACATGACAAGAAAGACGTCCCATCCCGCATGGATCATCTGCTCCATTTCGAGATTAGAAGGATCAAACGCTACGTCGATTGGCGTCACGGCGCTTCCAACAATATACAAAAAGTAATAAAATGGGACCATGGTGGCCGCGTTGGAATAGCAAGTGGCAAGCCATGCTGCCAGCTTGTTCACCCGCATGACAAATGCCAAACCAACGACCACGACGGATTGGAATGGTATAATCGGCATTGCCCCGATAAACATGCCAAGGGCGCAGGCCATTGCCAAGTTTTTGGGCGATGACTTTTGACGCATAAGTCGGAGGTACCAATACTTAGTCCATCGCTTGACTCCGGCCCACCTATTCGGCTTATCCTTTTCAAGCGGCTCCGTCGGCACTTGTCGGCGAAGATCAGTCACTCTTTACCCCAACACATCAAATTTATTAAATTTCATAACAAAGCCAGCGCGTCCTTGCGTTGCTGAACGCAGATTCGTTGAAAATCCAAATAAACTGGCGAGCGGGGCTAAACCCTGCACGACCTTCTGGCCGTTGCGATCAATCATGTTCTCGATTTTAGCTCCCTTGGAACCGAGCAAACCGACAACTTCGCCCACAAAATCTTCGGGTACGTTGATCTCCACATCCATGATCGGCTCCATGAGTACCGGACTTGCATTGGCAAGCGCGTCCTTGAGAGCCATTGCTGACGCCATGCGGTAGCCGACCGCGCTGGATTCTCGATCCCTGCGCTCCAATCCTAACACCCTGACATGGACATCCTGCACGGGGTATCCCCGCACCACGCCACTCTGCAATCCATCGGAAAGCCCTTCTTCCACGGCCTGCAGCCAATCGGAAGGATATTCTTCCACATCGAAATCGAGGCTGATGTCCCTGCCGGAATCGCGTTCTCTGGGCTCGACGGAAAGCCGCACACCGCCGAAATGCATATCCTCGCCCAATTCCCGGTGGAACTCGGCAGAGGCGATCCCCTTGGTACTCACAGTTTCCTGATATACGACCTGCGGTTTGCCAGCTCTTGGCTCTAACTTGTATTCACGTTTAAGCCGCTCCAGAATGACATCCAGATGCAACTCGCCCATACCGGAAAGGATAATCTGATCAGTGTCCTCATCACGCTTGAGATCCAAGGTCGGATCTTCCATAAGGTACTTTTCAAGTACCTCATCAAGCTTCTCTGATTCATCGGAATTGCGGGGTTCGATCGCCAGTGAAATCACAGGCTTGTAATCAGCAATCTGTTCCAATAAAATCGGTGAAGCTTCATCGCACAGCGTATCGCCAGTGCGAGCGAATTTCATTCCTGCAGCCCCGACCATGTCACCAGCGAAGGCTGTATCGATCTTTTCCCTGCGCCCCGCATGAAGGCGGAAAAGACGCGCGACGCGCTCACTCTTTCCTTGAGTAATATTAAATACGGTGTCACCACCGGAAATTTTACCGGAGTAGATTCGCATCATGGCGAGCTTGCGCCCGGAATCCATGGTCACCTTGAACACCAAGGCAGAAAGCGGCTCCTTGTGGGAGACATCAAAAGAAATTTTACTCCGGGACTCCGGCTCAACACCGGTTGCTGCCGGAACTTCCAACGGGCTGGGCAAGAAGTCGCACACAGCAGCCATAACAGGCTGTACGCCAATATTTTTCAGAGCTGAGCCAACCAGCACAGGTACGATGGTCTGTTCCAAAGTAGCCTTGCGCAAAGCCACCCGAATTTTTGCCGGGTCAACCTCTTCACCAGATAAATAGAGGTCCAGAATATCTTCATCTTCATCGGAAGCTACTTCAATGAGTTTCTCACGCCATGGTTCGATCTTGGCCATTTCCGCCTCGGTCAAATCGAAAGAGGCATACTCTTCACCTTTGGTCTCCTGATCAAACTCTAAACGCTTCATCTCGATGAGATCAAATACACCTTCGAATTCGTCCCCTTCGCCATTTGGATATTGGACAGGGACCGGATTAGCTCCGAGTTTAGTTTTGATAGATTCGACAACCGCCTCAAAGTCTGCTCCCAACCGATCCATCTTGTTGACAAAAGCCAACTTGGGAACACGGTAAGCCTCAGACTGACGCCACACGGTTTCAGATTGCGGCTCTACACCGCTCACGCCACAAAACACACCCACTGCACCATCTAGAACACGCAATGAACGCTCCACCTCGATGGTAAAGTCAACGTGACCCGGCGTATCAATAATATTGATCATGCAAGGGTCCCATTGGCAGGAGGTCACAGCCGAAGTGATGGTGATACCACGTTCTTGCTCCTCTGGCATATAATCCATGGTGGCCGTGCCCTCATGAACTTCGCCAATTCGATGAATTTTACCGGAATAATAGAGGATTCGCTCAGTAAGAGTGGTCTTGCCAGCGTCAATATGCGCGATAATACCGATGTTGCGAAGCTTCCCGAGGGCCTTCGCAGAGGGAGCATTGGATTTGCTCACGTCAGCCTCCGAGAGTCCAGGCAGTGCAGTGTGATTGGAAATGGTCGGGATGAAGATCGGGCCAGAACCAACACCCTTCCTGACCGGGGCCAAGAAGAAGCCGAGCCTTGTTCAAAGCAGCATCCATACGCTCTGCTGGCAGATATGCCACATCAGTCAACGCATCCATGCAGGCATCAAACCCTTCGCCCTCATAGGAAAAATTATTTGCAGGCAGATCAACTTCTGCCCCAAAGACCTGAAAAACCATGTCCGGATGAATAAAGGCGAGTGTTTCCAAATCGAAAGAATTCTCATCTTCCATCCAAATGGTAGCAAAACGAGAAAAACGGGGACGCCAGAAGGACATGCGGGAAGCTGTACGCATCTCACCAGCCACAATGGCTGCAGCCTTGGGGCCGAGAACTGTAACCGAACCGGTATGCTCCCCCTCTCGCAATTCGGTCAAAAGCCGCCGAGATTGAGTGTCATCCAGCCCGACCACAAATTCCTGCCCGGCCAACTCAAGACCAGTCAAAACAGCTTTACGCCAAGGGGTGCCCGTATAGACCCTAGCGGCCAGAACCTGCTTCACGCCCCCAGCCAATGCTGGAACAAGGGCTGCCAGCAAGCGAGCCGGAGAAAGGAGATTGTCATCAAACAAAACCACGCAGAAATCAGCAGGAGCATGGGCTGTGCGGGTGTCCAAACCAGACTGCCATCGCCGGATTTCCTCACCGCTCACATCCTTGCGTGGCCCATACCAATCGAACAATCGAGCAATGCAAGTCTTCATCCACGCACGATTCTTTTCACCCACATCTTCATAGGCAATACCGAAGAGTTCGTCCTCGGGGACCAACTCTCCTAGCCATTCGGGAAAAGTAAAATTCGTGCGCTTCATATGATAAAAAGGGCGGCCCGAAAGCCGCCCGGGTTTACAACCATTCCTTAAGCCACAGCAACCAGCTGTCCTGGATGCGTAGCCGCTCATCTTCCGAGAGCGTTTTCTGATATTCGAAATAGGAATACTCCGCCCTCTTACGAGAATAATCTCTCAGATCCGAGATATCGGAGAAGTTCTCCACAACATATTGATACCGCTTCCAGGCCGGACCATACTGCTCCGAGCGCCAGAAGAAGTCCGCCACAAAGACCTCATGTTCAGCAAGAATTCTACGACTCTTGGTGATCAAGTCTCTAGCGGCTTCGGCATACTTACTATTGGGGTAAGTCTGCTGAAGACGATAAAAGTATTCCAACCCTTCCTTGATATTCTCCTGCCTGCGGTCGATAGACTCGAACATATGGTAGTTCGACGTGCCGATCTGATACAAAACATAAGGAATATCTTCGTGCGTTGGATGCAACGCTTCAAATTCCTTATAAGAATCCAACGCCAAAGTGTATTCCTTGTCCAGGAAATAGGCATCACCCAAAGCCAGTTCAGCTTTAAGAGAGTAAGGGCTGAACGGAAAACGATCCTTGAGCCGGCCGAAGTAATCCTGCGCGTCTCCATAATCTTTATCGTCCATGGCATCCATACCCGCCTCGTACAACTCAATGGCTGTATCATCCGGCGGTTTCAGGAAGTAGGCATCGATGAGAGCACAGGCTGAAAGAAGCCAAAGCACAAGCAAAGGGACTAAGACCCTGGTGAAACGCATATTGACTCCTAACCGCCGTGTTGCTCAAGATAGGTGAAAGCAGCATTAGCTGCGGTAGCGCCATCGCCGACCGCGCTCGCCACCTGGCGGCACATCTTGGAACGAATATCGCCCGCAGCAAACACACCGGGAACGCTGGTACGCATTTCTACGTCAGTGATGATGCCATTGCCGTCCTTCTCTACCTCATCAGGAACAAAGTCCATAATGGGTTCGAATCCGACAAAGATGAAAGCACCGTCCACCTTGAGCTGCGAGGTCTCATCGGTATCCCTGTTCCGCAGAGCCAAGGTCTCGACGTCATCCCCGCCCTGAATCTCATCCACGACAGTGTTTCTGATTACTTCGATTTTCTCGTGCGTAAAGCACTTGTCCTGATAGCAGATCAGGCCACGAAATTCATCACGGCGATGGATGAGGTAGACTTTATTTACAAGGCGAGCCAAGTATAAGGCTTCTTCCAGAGCGGAGTTACCGCCACCGATAACCGCGACATCACGGTCGCGGAAAAAATTACCGTCACAAAGTGCGCAATATGACACGCCCCGACCAAGCAAACGCTCCTCACCGGGAATGCCAAGCTTGCGATAACGGGATCCGGTTGCCAGCACAATCGTCTTGGCCTGCACCTTTTCATCCCCCACCGAAATGGTGTGGATGGAGTTTCCGAATTCGATATCCCTGACCTCATCGGAGATGCGCTCAAGCGGATATTCATCCAGATGTGCAGCAAACTTATCTGCCAGCTCCCATCCTTGAAGACCACCGGGAAAACCAGGATAATTCTCGATTTCAGAGGTCATGAGGACCTGACCACCCGGGGAAAGCTTCTCAATCATGAGAGTTTTCACACCCGCCCGTAAAAGATAAAGGGCAGCCGTCATTCCTGCCGGGCCGCCCCCTATGACTACAGCGTCATACGATTTCATTTAATTACAGAGCCTTCTTGGTGATCATTTCCTTGATGCTGCTCTTGGAAACAGCGCCAGTGGACTGGTCCACGACTTCGCCGTCCTTAAACATGATCAGGGTCGGGATAGCACGGATACCGTACTTGCCGGGAGTTGCGGAGTTTTCATCAACGTTCATTTTCACGATCTTGATCTGGCCTTCAAACTCCTGCGCCAACTCATCAATCACAGGGCCCATTGCGCGACAGGGGCCGCACCAGGGAGCCCAGAAATCGATAAGGACAGGGACATCACTCTGCAGAACTTCTTGTTCAAAATTGCCATCCGTAATCTGATTCGCCATGTGATTCTCCTTTTTTACGGCTCCCAGCCGTTTTATCTCTAGATATATGACATCCGGAATCCCCCCCGGACATCGTGTGTTCACTCAATTTATTTAAAATAGGTTCCTCGTACAAACCTGTCAAGAACAGTAGGAAGAATAATACACTTACTCTATTCTATGCGACTTTCCAATCAAGCGGAACAACTCTGCCCCTAGGCACTGCCTCCAAGTCCAAACCGTGGTATAAACCATGCTCGGCCATCAGTGATCCAGCATAAGCGATCATGGCGCCATTGTCTGTACATAGAGAAAGATCAGGCAGAGTCAGCTTCAATCGTTTAGATTTCGCCAACTGCGTCATGGTTTCACGTACCTTGGTATTAGCGGCCACACCGCCAGCTACGATCAAGGATTTAACGCCACCAGTCTTTTTGATAGCCCGCTCCACCTTGATACGAAGAGTGTCAGCCACAGTCCAATTAAAGGAAGCGCAAACCAGGCTCAAATGCTCCCGACGCTCGCCGGACAAAGCATCAATAGCAGCAGGTGTAGCCATCTCCTTAAAAATCAAGTTCTGATTCTTGTTCACATAGTTTGCCACCGCCGTTTTCAAGCCGCTGAAACTAAAATCCAAACTCGGAGTCTCAATGAAGGGCCGCGTGAACAGTTTGGTATCCGGATCACTTTCTTGTGAAAAGGCATCAATATGGCGACCACCGGGATAAGGAAAATTTAATGTTTTAGCAGCCTTGTCAAAGGCTTCGCCCGCGGCATCGTCCAAGGTACGGCCAAGCAACTCGAACTCGATGGGAGATTTGATCAGGTAGGTATGCGTATGCCCGCCGGAAACCAGTAGCCCCAAAGCGGGAAAAACAAGCTCTTCGACAAGGCCAGGGGCCAGCAGGTGCGCCCAAAGATGATTAACGCCGACAAGCGACGCATTGGTGGACAAGCAAAGCCCCTTGGCAAAGGAGACTCCAACAAGCAGGCTTCCGAGCAATCCCGGTCCACGAGCCACAGCAATGGTATCAATGTCTTCCGGTTGAGTGGACGTTTCTTCCATCAACTCCTTGAACAGTCGAGGCAATACGCGCAGATGCTCACGTGATGCAATTTCAGGCACCACCCCGCCAAACAGGGCGTGCACATCAATCTGCGTTGCCAGCTTTTCGCCGATAAGTTTGCCATCGCGAACCAAAGCCACAGCAGATTCATCGCAGGAAGTCTCGATACCGAGCGTGAGCATTATTTCTTCTTCTTTCTCTGGGCCTCAGCCTCAAAGATTTCCTGAACAACTTGCACATCGTTCAATGAGCCACAGAAAAAGGGAATGCGTTGGTGCAAATGATCCGGCTCAATATCCAGAACACGATTGAGTCCGTCGGTTGCCATGCCTCCAGCCTGTTCCACAATAAAAGCCATGGGGTTACACTCGCAGGTAAGCCGCAATTTGCCCACAGGCTTTTTCGGATCGCGCAGATCTGCGGGATACATGAATATTCCACCATAGATCAGGTTACGATGAAAATCCGCTACCAAAGAGCCGATGTAGCGACCGCTGTACGGTTTACGAAGCGCATTTTTAGGTGACTTGAAATAAGACAGAGCCTTCTTTGTGTCGCGATCCCAGTACCGCTCATACCCTTCGTTGACCGAGTAAATCTTACCCTGTTCCGGGATACGGATATTGGGATGGGAAAGAATGAACTCGCCCACACTGGGGTCCATGGTAAAACCATGCACGCCATCACCGCAAGTGAAAACAAGCATAGTCGAAGAGCCGTACAGGATGTAACCAGCGGCAACCTGTTCGCAACCCTTTTGCAGGACATCCCCGGACATGAGTTGGGATTCCGGGTTTGATTTGCGCTTAAAAATGGAAAAGATGGTACCGATGTTTACATTAACATCGATATTCGAAGAACCATCCAACGGGTCAAAAATAATAATATATTCACCGCGGGGCAGAGATTCCGGCACCTCAATGATGTCCGCATTTTCCTCGGAAGCCATAGCACAAAGCACCCCAGAACGAGCCAAGCGATGGATGAGAATCCGGTTGGCATATTCGTCCAGCTTCTTGACTTCTTCCCCCTGGACATTGACATCACCGGTAAACCCGAGAACATCAACCAATCCAGCCTTGTTCACAGCACGGGAAATAATCTTGGCCGACAAGACCAACTCATTAAATAGCCGGGTAAATTGACCGGTTGCCCCAGGCACCATTTTTTGGTGCAGAAGTATATGTTCGGTAACCGTAACCTGCTGAGCCATCACCACTCCCTTTGCCGCATGCGGCATTCACCAGACTTAGAAAAACCAACCATCATCCGTATTAGCATCGACTGACTCCGTAGCATAAACATACGGGTCTTTACCAATATAACGGACGATCCATGTGTAATACTTTCCGCCAGCTTCAACTTGGCCGTTGACATAATCAACCAGGATTTCATCCCAATTCACAGCCAACAGGGCCTCCGCGTCAACCTTCCCTCTGGAGAAGACACCTTTGCCGGGCTGAATCACCACAAGCTTAGTCGGATCAGGGCTCAGCGACAACAATGTGCGCGGATCAAAACCAACACCAATCAAACCGCGAAACTTTGTATCCTTGAAATAGGGACGACCAATGTACATTTCAGGCCCAAGGTCGGTATAATCGACACGAGTCAGAAGTGGCCTTTCGCGCCATTCCGCCTTGAACATCAGTGGCTGAGTCAACTTCTTGAGCGGTGTTTCGGGCTGCATAAAAAGGATGTTGCCCTCTTCATCCGTGACCATGACCGTATTCACCCAAGGGAAACGAGCCATAAGTAGTTCCAACCAATCGATGTCCGGCAAAGTATCGGTGCTTTCAACAAACCGGGAGAGAGAAGTCAACGGACCATCCACAGGTGCGAACAATCTAGCTAACCGCACACGATTGGGATTCTCCATCTGGTAACTGTCGGTATCGATAGACGGCGGCGGGTCAAAGACATCTTTGGTCATTTCCCACGTATCCGCAATATCGGTTGTCGATCCATCTTTGCTGCCGCATCCACCAATAGCAAACAAGGACACGAGCAAAAGTATAATAAAATATTTCAACTTATTCCCTTTTCTTAACATGAAAAAAGACGGGCACCCGCAACCGAGGCCCGTCACAGGAGTCGATTGCCTAATTCTGTACTCTGGCCTCGAAACGCGCAGCCAAAGTTTCCAAAGTGGAGATGAGACGATTCTTCGAATGTGAACTGAATGCGTCTTCTGTCACGGCAGTCTCCCCGCCGTTACTCCCTTCCAACTCCGCGATGCGTTTACCCAGCTCCACTCGCCGATCGTTGGAGACCGTTGAATGCATCAATTCGCGATAAATTTCCAGTGCTCCTTGCACATCACCCTGAGAGGCCAGCAAATCGGCCATGGTCTTAGTACGAAACGCCCCGCCCTTGGGCCTTGATGGCTCTTCGTTGTCCGGAAATGTTTCATTGGGAACAACGTCCACTGATGGTAGACAGGAAGACAAGTCATGCGCCACTGGCGCAGGCAATGGTTCTCCCACAAGCCTTTCGGCCAATGTGGAAATACCCTCATAGACCACATCGGTCCATTTAATGGTATCACCACGGAGATTGGAAGAAACCAGCATGAGAAATACAGCAAGATCGCGCTGGTCAGCAGGCAGGCTTCGTGCCCAACCACGCCAAAATGCAGGATAATCCTGCAAAGGATGGATGACGCGATCCAATTGCTCATGCACCTCGTCTTCCCTATCCAGTTCGGTCAGCAGTTCGACCAGCAACATCCGGGCTTCAAGGTAATCGGGATGACGATCCAATCCTTTTTGCAAGGTGATAATCGCATCCTGAGGCATACCACTTTCCACAAATAGCTTGGCCAACGGGAAAAAGACCCTTGAACCAGGCTCCAGGGAAAGAACTTCTTGATACCACTCAATTTTCTTGCTCATCTGCACCCTCTTTGCCATCTGTGGGCTCATCCGGGAAAATATATAATATCTCGTCCTTCTTAACGAAATTCATGCGCTCTCGAACAACTTTTTCCTGATAGGCCTTGTCAGACTTGAGACGACGGATTTCCTGACTCAAATCCAGGCTGTCCTTATCGACCTTATCAATCTTGGATTGCAAGACCTCATACCGGCTCTTGAGTTCCAGATATGCAAAAACGCCCTGATCACTCCAAATCAATCTGAACATCAGAAACAGATTAATAAAGATCAACAGAGCGACAAGTGCGATTCGTCCACGCATATCAGTTACTGTAACCTATGCCCCGTTCCCTTGTCCGACTCAGCTCTTGCAAGAGGCCCCTGCAACTCCTTGAGGAAGTTGGATGTGGCCGTCTCAATCCGCTCCACGTCCAACTCACTCAAGTCCACCTTATCTATTTTTTCAAGGAAGGATTTGAGCACCACAAACTCATCCAGCAAGGAATTCCCGTGCTCCAGTTTTTCCAACTGAGGCTCAAGTTCCAGGATGGTCTGGAGACAATTGGTTATACGAACGAGATAACTCACAGAGTTTGAATCGGTCATTGGATCTACCATTTTACTGTTCGATCACCCGTACTCGCCTGCGGGAAACCCCGAAAAAGTACGGCAATTTACAGGTCTACACTAGCATGTAACAAGTGCCTTGTCACCACCGTTTTTTGCCAACAACAACAATAAGTTAAACGCAAATTACCCCCTCTTCGACAAACGAAGTCTAAAGAATTTCCAGAAAACTCAGGACTTGGGGCTAGTATCAGGCTCAATTGTTCATACTCTTTTACATAGCAATTGTTCATATCTATCGTACTGGTAATAAAAAAAGCTCTTGGCTACCGACAGCAATGATTTTCCTTTTAATTTCCCAGCCTCACCCTCTGGCATACGAGCCCAACAGCACCTCCACCGCATCCTGAATCCTGATACCACAACCACCTCCCGCCCCAACTTGAAACAGTCCCTCTGAGCCCAACTAAAACAATGGAACACAATTCAAATGAGCTATCGCTATCTATCACTCCGTCATGACCCGAAACGCAAAAAGCCCTGGAAGCGATGAAGCAACCAGGGCCTTATAATGTCAGTCAGTATGACCGGCTCTTCAACCGATATACTCAGCGGTAGGCCGTCCTAATCGTCAGAGACGGCGATCCATTGCTTGTAAAAAGCGTACAGATAGTTCCCGCCGGAAAAGACCGTCAAACCAAGCGCAATCCACAAAAGAACCACACCCAAAGGTCGAGGGTCCCACCCAAAGAAAGGATAATGGAAAATCAGAAACCCGCCAGCCAAGGATTGGGCCAATGTCTTGGCCTTGCCATACTTGTCTGCGGCTACAACCTGCCCCATCTCCGCAGCAACGGCACGCATGCCTGTCACGGCCATCTCTCTGGCGATGATAATGATCACGATCCAGGCTGGCACGCGCCATTCCGGACCGAGATGCACCAACATAATAAGTACCGACCCGATAAGCAGCTTGTCTGCCAACGGATCAAGAAACTTGCCGAGATTAGTGATGAGATTCTGCTGCCGGGCAATCTTGCCATCAAAATAATCGGTGACACACGCCAGAAAATAAACACCGAAAGCACAGTATGAGCCAATTTTAAACTCGAACCACATTTCCAGGTAGAGCAGAAAGATGACAATGGGCGCGGCAAGAATCCGCGTCATGGTCAAGGTATTGGGCAGGTTGAAAATCTCTTTATTCATTATGTGCGCCTAAGCGTGAGTGGTTGAAGCTGCCTCGAAACTGTTTTCCGCGGCATCAGCTATACGGTCTGCCAAATCAATGAAAGCTTTCTTGGCATGCGACTCTTCATTCAAGAGTACCACAGGCGTGCCCAGGTCGCCAGCCACAACAGTAGCCGGGTCCAGCGGGATAGCACCCAGGAATTCCAAGCCATATTTCTCGGCCAGATCCTTGCCGCCACCCTTCTTGAAAAGATCAATGGATTCATGACAATGCGGGCAAATAAGTCCAGACATATTTTCCACCACACCCACTATATTAGCGTTGGCATACTGGAGGAAATTGATGGACTTGCGTACGTCAGACAAGGAGACCTCTTGCGGCGTGGTCACAACCACGGCCAAAGCCTCGGGAATGGTCTTGAGTACAGTCATGGGCTCGTCACCGGTACCCGGAGGGGAGTCAATAACCAGGAAGTCCAACTCTCCCCACTGAGTGTCGGAGATGAACTGCCGGATTGCCGAAGTCTTCATGGGACCACGCCAGAGAACAGCCTGATCCGGGTCCTTGAGCAGAGATTCCATGGACACGACATGCAGGTTCTCGTTGTACTGCTTGGGCACAACCAAGGAGCCACGATCCATGTCCAGCAGACCGGAAATACCAAGCAATGTCGGCACGCTGGGGCCATGGATATCAACGTCGAGAATGCCGACCTTGTATCCCTTGGCAGCCAAAGCCGCTGCAACGTTGACGGAGACGGAGCTTTTACCCACGCCTCCCTTGCCGGACATGATGAACAGCTTGTATTTGATCTTCTCCAAAGTGGATTTGATCATTTCATCCTGAATCATCGCCTTGGCGGAAGGCCCGCCTCCCGGCTTACTGCTCCCACAAGAGCCTGAACTACAATTACTCATCGTATAAACTCACTTTATTCTGTCAGTCCCTCAACGGACCACTATAACTTAATTTTTCCTGCGAGACATACGGTCCAACAGCAAAACGACGCCTGCGCCGACAAGAGTCAGTGCGATAGCCGCCATTAATTCCGAATCAATGCCGGGCAGTACATTCTGTTCTCGAAGCACATGAATCTTGCCACGAATGATGGAGGACTCAAGGACTTCTTTCCAGGGCCACACTTTACGCAAAGCCCCAATCATGAATCCTGTAAGCACAGCCACTGTGGCCACCTGCCATCTGTGCAAGAGATAATGCAGCAAACGAGAAAAGACAATGATCCCTACCACTGCACCGGCTGCAAAAATGCCCAAAATGAGCAAATTATCACCCACAAAAGGATTCTTGAGTGTACCAGTGACATATTCATACTTGCCCAGCATGAGCAACAAAAAGGCCCCGCTGATACCCGGCAAAATCATTGCGCAGATGGCTATGGAACCACATAAAAAGATGAACCACCACTCTTCAGGTGTAGTCACGGGAATCATACCTACCAAGCCAAAGCTGAATATGGCGCCCAATAAAACAAACCCCGCACTGGCCTGGTCAAATGGCTTGATTTCACGGCCCACCACATAAATGGAGGCCAGAATCAGCCCAAAGAAAAGAGACCAGATTTCAACGGGATGATTGCCGAGCATGTAGTGCATGACTCGCGCCATGGAAACCACAGCGCCGAGAACACCAAACAGCAGACAGGTGATAAACCGGAGATGAATACCGGCCAACGCCCCTTTTAGATCCAAGGTAAAAAGCTTTTTGGCGAAATCAACATCAAAAGAGCGAATAGCATCGACCAATTGCGTGTAGATACCAGTGATGAAAGCTATAGTTCCGCCGGAAACGCCGGGAATAATATCCGCGCCGCCCATGCAAAAGCCCTTGGCACACAAAAATGCACCACTCTTCGCATCTTTCGGACCGGGAGAAGCCATGAATGCTTCTTTCCATGTCATATTCGACTTGCTCATCCTGACACCTACCAGCCGTGGCTGCCCACGAGATCAACGAAGGCCACAGCCCCAAGGTTGGTTTTCTGAATCTCACCAGCCTGTTTTTCGATCATGAAAAGTTCCTGAGTTCGCTTCTCGCCGCCAACGGGGATAAGCATACGCCCCCCCTCCGCCAGCTGGTCAACCAGCGGCATTGGAACCTCAGGGCCGCCTGCTGTTACAATGATTCGATCATACGGAGCTTCGTCAGGCCACCCCATGGTGCCGTCGTCCAACTTGAGCTTGATTGAAAACATGCGCATATCCATGAAACGCTTACGAGCGGTATAGAAAAGCTTCTTGATGCGTTCTACCGTATAGACTTCAGCCCCTAACTCGGCCAGCACAGCTGCCTGATAGCCAGAGCCAGTGCCAATTTCCAACACCTTCATGCCCGGCTCCACTTGGAGCTTCTCAGACATGAGCGCGACGATATACGGCTGTGAAATGGTCTGCCCTTCTCCGATAGGGAGCGGGCTGTCGTGATATGCCTTGTAGGCTAGAGCTTCCTCTACAAAAAGGTGGCGTGGAAGTGTTCGCATGGCACTTAACACCGCTGGATCGGATACGCCGCGCGCCTCGATTTGTTCGCGCACCATACGCTCTCTGGACCTCACCGGATCAACCATGAACACTCCCTTATGTAACCGCCCAAAGCAGGCGGAAAATTTTCCTGCGCGATGCTGACCAGATTCCGGCTTTAAAGTCAACCGGGAGAGCAAAAACATGATTTATTCCCACCCTTCCTTGACACGATCTAAGCTTTGGTGAACACTGAAAATATACCGTCCAAGGGGGAATATTATGCTCAAAGTCAAAGACCTGATGTCACAGCCAGTCTTCTCGCTAAAAGAGAACGACTCTCTCTATAATGCAAGGGCTCTGATGGATCTTCAACGAATACGCCATATACCCATCACAACAGTGGACAACAAATTCACTGGCTTAGTCACTCACAGAGATATTCTGTCCGCCACCATCTCACAATTAGCGAATCTGGACCCCGAGACCCAAAAGGAAATCGACTCCGGTATCCCTATCAGAGAGATCATGCGTACAGATGTGGCAACCACCAACGACAACACTCTCATCAAAGAAGCTGCACAAACTCTGCTCAACCACAAATATGGCTGTCTGCCAGTTGTGGAAAACGAAACTCTGGTGGGTATCGTTACCGAAGCGGATTTTCTACGCTTGGCCATCAACCTCATGGAAGCCCTGGAAGAATAGTTTTCCGGCGCCCTGACAACACTCAAAAGGCCGTACGTATCCGTGTGGCCTTTTTCTTTTATATCTCAATACAATCCAATTATTTCTTTTTTCTTCACTCACGCCCCTTGTCTCGCCATTCTTATAAGTATAGAAATAGTCTAGAAACAATTCCACAAAAACCAACAAGCAGAAAGGGACATCACCTTGAGCAATAAAGAAAAAAACAAATCATTTCCGCTGATACTGACGACAATCATCATTCTCATGGCACTGGGAGCGGTCGGCTTCCTTCTATTCAAGGACACCGTTCCTCCGACCATCTCCATTGGACCTGACATAAAGGATCTGGGTAAAGGCTCACAGATTACCATTAATGTGAACGATCCTGGCAGTGGCCTCAAATCCATTGTAATAATCGCGACTCAAAATGGTCAGGACATCCCGCTCGTCAACAAAGAGTACCCCGCCGGCAGCATCAAGGTTGAAGAAATCATCAACCTTGACAAAGGGCAGCTCAAGGAAGGCGAATTCACTATCAAGGTCACAGCGCAGGACGCTTCTCTCTACCCCTTTGGCGAATCGGGTCTTTCATCATCTCAAAAGCAGTACACCTTTGATGCAACCCCGCCCCGCATCTACGTTGAATCGCATACCAACAACCTGAATCAGGGCGGCGTTGGCTTTTTGGTCTACGCCTTGTCCGAGATAACCGAAAACACAGGCATCCGCGTCGGAGAACGCTTCTTCCCCGGTCACCTCCAGCCCTCAAACGGTAACAAGAACCTGTACTATTGCATGTTCGCCCACCCCTGGGACGTTTCCGTCAAGGATTTCAAGCCGGTCATCGTAGCCAGCGACAAAGCAGGCAACACCGCTCAAAGAGCATTCAACTTCCACACCAATGCCCGCAAATTTCGCAGGGACAAGATCAATCTTTCTGACCGCTTCATGGAGCGGACTATCCCTGAGTTCCAAAATGATGTGCCAAACCAGAAGACACCGCTGGAACAATACCTCTTCATCAACAATCAGATTAGAAAGGCGAACCGCGACCAACTCCTGGAGTTCAGTCGCAACACATCGCCAACCAAACTGTGGCAAGGCATGTTCAAACGTCTGCCCAATGCGGCCAACCGTGCCAGGTTCGCCGATGCACGCGACTACATGTACAAAGGCAAAAAGGTAGACCACCAGACCCACCTCGGTCTGGACCTGGCTTCTACCAAGCATGCGCCAGTACCTGCGGGCAACGACGGCACCATCATCTACGCCGACTTCCTTGGCATTTATGGAAATGTCGTGGTTATTGATCACGGCCTTGGTCTCCAAACCCTTTATGCCCATCTCAGCTCCATCAATGTTCAACAAGGTGACTCCGTCACCAGGGGCGAAACGGTCGGCCACACAGGTACCACAGGCCTTGCCGGTGGCGATCACCTCCACTATGGTGTCATTGTTGGTGGCACACCGGTCCAACCAATTGAATGGTGGGATACCAGGTGGCTCAAAAACAACATCAACTCCAAAATGGAATAACTTCAGAAGGCCCGCAGAAATGCGGGCCTTCTTCTTTGCTGGCACCTTTTTCCCAAGGTCCGATTCTTGCTTGTATAAATGGGATAGGAAGAACTTTCCGCCCGGAGCAAGAATGACTCTCAACATAGACAGCCAAACCATCTATTCCGTCTCGAACACCGCTCGCCACGCCGACAAACAGCCGCGTGTGGACAACATTGTTCAGACTGGTAACTCCACGGTTGAAAAAACCGAGGAAGGAAATAAGTGGTCATCGGTATTTGCCACACGCAAGGAACTCACGCCCGAAGAACAACGGCGCGTTGAGTTCCTTAAGGATCTCCTCGTACAAACCCTGACCATGGCTCAGGGCGACCCTACTGAAGATCAAAAAAAACAGATAAGGGAAATCGAGGACGAACTGGAGAATATAACGGGCGTCAAGACGCGCACCAAACTCTCCAACGTCACAGACAAACTCCCCGGCAAGAATGACGAGGACGAAGAAAAAGAAAAGCAGCAACAGCAAGCCAAGGGAATGGACCCCAAACTCGCCATCCACAACAACGTGGAGATCAAAGAAAAAACCGCGAGCCCCGGTATGCAGATGCTTCAAAGAAACGCCCACTTCGGCCGACTCGCAGCCGATCTACCTGCCATCACCGCACTTGTGGGCAAGACCAAGTAGCTATTTCAGAACTGACGCTACTTTCTCGGCATTGACCAATATTTCATCCTTATCGACCAGCCCATCAATAAAGCGCTGCGGAATGCCTTGAATACCAACCTGTGCACCAGATAATGCACCAGTAAGGCAAGCCCTCGCCATGTTGTTGCCACCGCCATTAATGGCGTTCAGTACAGCAGTCTCGAAATCTCCCGTAAAAGCGGAAGAAAGCCAGTACGCCGCCGGGACCATGAACCCAAGCTGACAGGCCAACCCGTAAATTTGCGCTACGGAATGCGCGGGCTCTACTGTAATCTCCGGATTAGTGGCTGCCGCATGTACAAAACCGGGTTGCAGAAAAACATCTATAAGCGCCCTATCGACCTCATGCTGTGCCCACCCCATAAGGGATTTACCAGCACTCTCCAACGACTTACCTCGAATAATACGACAGACAGAGAGCACAAAGGCCAAGGATTGCGCCTTAACAAATGGTTCAGCGTGAGTGAGGTGAATATTCGCCATAGCGTGCGCTGCCAAATCGCGAGGCTTATGCGCATATCGTGCTGCCAGCATAACGCCACGAATAGCAGCCTCACCACTATCAGACATGCCTGCGACCTCGTGCCAATCCATACCTGCCCGACGTGCTTCCCACACCTCGCGCATGGCGATATCGGTATAACGGCCGCCACCGGGAGTGCCATCCAGGGTGCCGAGAAACTCATCCAGCCGACCAGTAAAATCAGCTTCCTCGTATTCTCCCTTATCTGCCAGAGACGCGAGAAGAAGCATGGACACCTGCCCAGTCTGGGATACATCACCCGCCTTGCAGCCATCATGATATCTACCCGGCTTGGGTGCATGGTAATCCGTAATCCACTCACCAAACTCGGCGCGCAATTCCTTCAGATCATAATACCAATGTGGCCCCAGTCCGAGAGCATCACCTACATACATCCCCACAATGGCACCCACGGCCCGATCTTTTCTTGTTAACTCTGGCATGTCCCTCTCCTCTTATTTGTCATCTCGGATGTATTGATAAAGAAGTTCACTCTGAACAGGTTGATCATTGGAAATAGTCACTGCGTCCACAATCATAGCCTGAACATCAGTCGCATTGCCGCCATGAACCACCAATAATGGGTCGCCCTGCTCCACAAATGTTCCAACGCGCACGATGTCTGTCAGTCCCACAGCGGGATCAATAGACTGCTCAACTTTGGTCCGACCTCCACCCATGGCAACTACTGCCAGCCCAAGCTTGCGAGTATCCCAAGCGGCTACAACCCCACGTTTGGGGGCTGGAACTGCCACTGTTCCCTTTGCGGTCGGCAGATGGCTCTCCCACTTCTCCATGAAATCCACAGGCCCGCCAAGACCGGCAACCATACGACCAAAACATTCTGCGGCCTTGCCACTGTTCAAGGCTTTACGCAGCATTTCGCCAACCATGGCTTCCGATTCAGCAAGCCCGGAGAGCAACAACATTTCTGTACAAAGGGCCATGACAACAGAATTCAATCGATCATCACGTCGCTCACCAATCAGGTATCGAACGGCCTCTGCCACTTCCAAAGCATTGCCAGCGCAAGGAGCAAGCGGCTCGCTCATATCCGTCACCAGCGCCGAAGTCCTAAGCCCAGCTCGATTGGCCACTGACACAATGGATTCTGCCAAAGCGACAGACTGCTCATGAGTCGGCATGAATGCCCCGCTTCCAGACTTCACATCCATAACCAGCGCCCCCAATCCAGCAGCCAGCTTCTTGGACAAAATGGATGCCGTGATCAACGGAATGGACTCTACTGTGGCCGTGATATCGCGGATGGCATAAAACCGCCCGTCAGCCGGAGCAAGGTTGCCAGTCTGGCCGATGATAGCGACACCGGCATCGCGTACTGTTCTACGAAAAAGTTCGTTGTCCGGCAGCGCATTATAACCGGGTATGGACTCCAGCTTATCCAGAGTACCGCCCGTATGCCCGAGACCGCGTCCGGAAATCATGGGGACATATCCACCACACGCCGCGACCATGGGGCCGAGCACAAGACTCACCAGATCGCCCACGCCGCCAGTGGAATGCTTATCCACAACTGGGCCATCCAAGTCCCACGAAAGCGTGTCCCCTGAATCAGTCATGGCACAAGTCAGTATGGCCGCTTCATCCAGCGTCATCCCTTTGAAATAGACCGACATACCAAAAGCAGCCACTTGGCCTTCGGATATACTTCCGTCAGCCAGCCCTTCTACGAAGAAACGGATTTCTTCTTCAGACAATGCGCCACCGTCGCGCTTTCGTCGTATGATTTCCTGAGGCAGCAAAACGTTATTCCTCCCCCTTCGGGGCCGGTAACTCAAAAGAATCCGGCAACAGCCCTTCCAGAGTCCAGGTCACGGTCCGCCCCGAGTCACAAGTGGAATAGATGGGCGTATCCGGCCCGAAAAACTCGCTCATGACCTGACGACACGCCCCACACGGCGGATGATTAACCTTGCCAGGAGTATAAATGAGAAGTGCCTCAAAATCTCCCGGCCCGCACCCGTCTGTCACCGCGCTAAAGATGGCTGTCCGCTCGGCGCAATTCGTCATGCCAAAGGAAGCATTCTCCACATTGCAACCTACGTAAATATCGCCATCTTCAATAAGCGCGGCGGCTCCCACAGGGAAACTGGAGTATGGAACATGAGCATTGCGGGAGGCCCGCCTGGCGGCCTCAGTCAGTGTATTCAAAATCTCTTGTGTTATCTTGATCATAGATTGCGACCTTACCATAAAAAAGGGCCGGACGGCAAAACCGTCCGGCCCTGAATTTCAGGATTGGCGCACTACTCTTCTCGCACTATTGGCGAGTAGGCTTCTGTTGATCTTCCTTCAACAACTCGTTGACGATCGGCGGTTCACCATGATTTGGGATAAGCACGGTGTTTGTACCGGATTCGAGCGCCTTGTCGATGACCTGATCCATAGTCTTGACCGGGATAACTTCCAGATCCTTGAGGATATCCTTGGGAACGTCCTTCAGGTTCTTTTCGTTCTCAGCCGGAATGAGCACGGTCTTGATAAGGCCACGATGAGCAGCCAGCAGCTTTTCGCGGAGTCCACCAATGGGCAGAACGCGGCCACGCAAGGTGATTTCTCCGGTCATGGCCAGATCATGACGAACCGGGATGTTCAACAACGCGGAGATAAGCGCCGTGGTCAGGGTAATACCTGCACTCGGGCCATCCTTGGGAGTAGCACCGTCCGGCACGTGGATATGGATATCAACCTTGGTATTAAAGTCCGGCTTGAGGCCAAGCAAATCGGAACGGGATCGGATATAGGAGATAGCAGCCCGTGCCGACTCCTGCATGACATCACCGAGCTTGCCAGTGATCTCCACCTTACCCTTTCCGGGCATAAGCGCCACTTCCACCAAGAGCATTTCACCGCCCATTTGTGTCCATGCAAGCCCGTTACAAACACCGACCTGAGCCTCTTCCTCACGTTCACCGTAAGAGAATTTCTGCACGCCAAGCATCTTTTCCAGGGACTGCTTAGATACCTGGATCATCTTGTCGCGATTCTTCTCCTCCACGATCTTCATGGCAGACTTGCGACAAACCGAAGCGAGTTCACGCTCCAGGTTACGCACACCGGCCTCGCGGGTGTAGTAGCGAACGATGTCAAGGATGGCGTTGTCGGAAACCTTGAGGTTTTCCGGCTTCAAGCCATGAGCCTCAACCTGCTTGGGCATCAGGAAGCCCTTGGCGATTTCCACCTTCTCGGTTTCCAGATAGCCAGGCAGTCGGATGATTTCCATACGATCCTGCAACGGCAACGGAATACCTTCCAACTGGTTTGCAGTAGTAATAAAAAAGACCTTGGACAGATCGTAATCGAGGTCCAAATAATGGTCGTTGAATGCGTAGTTCTGTTCCGGGTCCAGCACTTCGAGAAGCGCAGCGGACGGATCGCCACGGAAGTCGGCGGACATCTTGTCCACTTCGTCCAGGCAGATAACCGGATTATTGTTTTTCACGCGCTTGAGCGACTGTATGATCTTGCCGGGCATGGCTCCAACGTATGTGCGACGGTGACCACGAATCTCTGCTTCGTCACGCACGCCACCCAAGGAAAGCCGCAAGAACTCACGGTCCATGGAATGGGCGATAGACTTGGCAATAGAGGTCTTACCAACGCCGGGAGGACCAACAAAACAGAGGATGGGACCCTTCATGGTCTCCACCAATGTCTGCACGGCCAAATACTCAAGGATACGCTCCTTGGGCTTTTGCAGACCGAAATGATCCTCGTCCAGGATCTTCCTGGCCTGAGAAATGTCCACATCATCATCGTCTTTGAGCTTATCCCAAGGGAGATCAAGCACCCAGTCGACATAGTTACGGACAACAGTATATTCCGCGCTGGACGGCTGCATGGTTCTCAATTTCTTGAGTTCCTTGCGCACACGTTCACGGTTTTCGTCGGACATGGGTTTGGCATTGAGCTGCTCTTCCAACTCCAAAGCCTCAGCCTGAGGATCATCCTCGCGGCCCATTTCCCTGTTAATCGCTTTAACCTGTTCGTTCAGGTAATACTCACGCTGATTCTTTTCCATCTGATCTTTGACGCGCCCTTTGACGCGCTTCTCGATGGAAACGATCTCAATCTCACCCAACAGGAGTTCATATACGCGCTCAATACGCTTGGTCGGGTCCATCTCTTCAAGGATTTCCTGCTTGCGCGCAAAATCAATCTTGAGATGAGGCATGACCTGATCGGCCAGCTGTCCCGGATCTTTCAAAGTCGACATGGCAAGGATCGCCTCGGGAGCGACCTTTTTATTGATCTTGCCAAACTCGTCCAGCGATTCGTGCACCGCACGCACCAACGCTTCGGATTCTTTCGATGCTTCCTCGTCTTCCGGAATAACCATCACGGTAGCCTGCGGATATTCGTCCTCTTCACTGCTCTCGTAGACCAGTTTGGACTCCTCAGGATACCACTTGGCGCGAGAAACGCCTTCGAACAGTACCTTGATGGTGCCGTCGGGCAAACGGAGCATCTGCAAAATTTTAGAGATAGTACCGAGTTCATAAAGATCATCGGCTTCGGGATGTTCCTTTTCCGGGGCCTTCTGGGTCACCAGGAAAATCTGCTTGCCATAATCGGCCACAGCGGTCTCGATAGCCTTGATGGAAGCCTCTCGGCCAACAAACAAGGGTACAATGGACCGGGGAAACATGACTACTTCCCTGAGAGACATCATGGGAAGAGTCTGAGATTCAGGGGATTTCTTGCCGTCAAAACCAAAAGTCGGCATATATTCCTCCGATTTTTTCTTATATATGGCGACACCCGCCCCCACACTGTGATGAGGGCGAGCGGTTACCGTCGATAGTTTGAAGTAAAACCTTCAGCGCGTTTGTCAATCGTGACTTAAGCGGATTTCACTTCCTGATGAAAGAGCAACAGAGGCTCCATGCCGTTTTCGACAACAGCCTCGTTAATCACACACTCGCGCACACCACTCATGGACGGCAGCTTGTACATGATTTCCAGCATTGTATTTTCCAGCACGTTGCGCAGGCCGCGCGCGCCAGTTTTGCGCTCAATGGCCTGACGGGCCACGGATTTCAGAGCGTTCTCTGTAAGACGCAGTTCGACCTTATCCAGCTCAAAGAGCTTCTTGTACTGCTTAATGAGCGCATTCTTGGGCTCTTGCAGAATACGAATCAGGTCTTCTTCAGTTAGCTCTTCCAGTGCAGTCTGTACCGGGATACGACCGATGAATTCTGGAATCAAACCAAACTTGATGAGATCCATGGGTTCGGACATCGCAAAGGACTCGCCAAGAGTCAGTTCTTTCTTGGCTTCGACCTTGGCACCAAATCCCATACCGGAGCCAGTGGAACGCTTCTGAACGATCTTATCCAGACCGATGAATGCGCCACCCAGAATAAACAGGATATTCGAAGTATCCATGCGGATAAATTCCTGCTGCGGGTGCTTACGCCCACCCTTGGGCGGAATATTTGCCTCTGTACCTTCGATAATCTTCAAAAGCGCCTGCTGGACGCCCTCGCCCGATACATCACGCGTGATGGACGGCGAATCGCCCTTACGAGCCACCTTGTCGATTTCGTCGATATAAATGATACCGCGAGAAGCGGAATCGATGTCGTAGTCAGCGTTCTGAAGCAACTGCACCAAAATATTCTCGACATCCTCACCCACGTAACCGGCTTCGGTCAGAGTGGTGGCGTCAGCAATGGCAAACGGCACTTTCAGCACGCGAGCCAAAGTCTGAGCCAATAAAGTCTTACCAGAACCAGTGGGGCCGATAAGCAGGATGTTGGACTTGTCGATCTCGACCTCGTCCGGGCCGGAATTGGCGGCTGCGTAGAAAACGCGCTTGTAGTGATTGTGCACGGCAACGGACAGGATCTTCTTGGCCTGGTCCTGACCGATGACATACTCGTCCAAGAGAGCTTTGATTTCCTGAGGTGGCAACAAGCGGCCATCCTCGAATTCTTCGCTTATGGTCTCCTGGGCCATGATGTCGTTGCACAACGACACGCATTCATCGCAGATGTAGACGTCCGGCCCCGCTATGAGGCGCTGAACATCCACCTGCGTCTTGCCGCAAAAAGAGCAGCTAAGTTCAGGGGAAATATTATCTGTATCGGCCATAATTACTTACCTTTCTTTGTGTCCGGCTTGATAACGTCCGCACGGGACTTCATTACCTGATCAATAAGGCCGTATTCCAGCGCATCTTGAGCAGTCATGAAATTGTCGCGTTCCGTATCTTCCTGGATAGTCTCAACAGTCTGTCCGGTGTGCCCGGCCAGGATGCCATTCAACTCATCGCGCATACGCAGGATTTCATTGGCGTGAATGGAGATATCCGTTGCCTGTCCCTGCGCACCGCCCAAGGGCTGATGGATCATGATGCGGCTATGAGGCAATGCGTAACGCATGCCCTTCTCGCCAGCTGCCAACAGTAAAGATCCCATGGATGCTGCTTGTCCGAGACAAAGCGTTGCAACCGGCGCGGAGATGTACTGCATCGTGTCATAAATAGCCATGCCCGAGGTAACTACACCACCGGGAGAGTTAATATACATATAAATTTCTTTTTCCGGGTCCTCAGACTCCAGGAAAAGGAGCTGAGCACAAATCAAGCTGGCCACATTATCGTCAATGGCACTACCCAGCAGGATAATCCGGTCTTTGAGAAGTCGAGAATAGATGTCGTACGCACGTTCACTGCGTCCGGTAGTTTCGATGACCATCGGGATGGCGACCATGGATGTCTCCTTGAATGCTTATGAAATTATCGGTCAAATAAGGTAAAAACCTTACGGATTTCCTCGATTCTCTCGAAAAAATCCAGACAGTTAATTGAACCTTATCTCTTTATTACTACAGTATGCGGGATTTCCCCTTGAAGGACAAGGACAAACTTCCCCGCTACGCCTGGCAATAGATAGGTATCAACGGGAATTTGTAAAGGGGCTAAAGCACAAAAAACAGCGGCCCGGAAAACTCCAGGCCGCTGCATTCATTTCGATGTTGTTCTAAAGCTGATTAGCCTTCGAACTTATCGGCGCGTTCCTGGAGTTTTGCCAGGGAATATCCCTTTGCAGTGGACTCCTTGATGCCGAGATTGGCAACAGCCCATTCGACTGCGTCCTTTTTGTTCTCGAATTTCACGCCGTCCGTGCTGGCAGCTTCTTTCTTCGGAGCAGCCTTCTTGGCGGCAGGCTTCTTGCCTTCGGACGGAGCTTCGATCTCAGTGACTTCTGCAGCGTCGTAGATCAGCTCGGAAGCCTTGTCACACAACAGGCGGTCCTTGAGCGGTACGATAAGGTTGTTGTCCTCGTAGTACTTCTTGAGCTCGTGGAGGGGCTGGCGGGTCTGCATGGCAAGCTGAGTAAGGGTGGACTCAATCTCTTCGGGAGAGATTTCCAGAGACTCCTTGGCAGCAACGGCCAGCAGGAAGATTTCGGACTTAACAGTGGACTCTGCTTCATCCTTGAACTCATCGCGCATCTGCTGCGGAGTTTTGCCCAGAGACTGAAGGCCCTTGCCCTGACGGTCAAGCTTGTATTCCAGATCCTGAATCAGACGGTCGATACGATCCTCAACCATGGCCGGCGGCAGGGGAAATTCGCTGATGCCTTCAATGATATCGGCCAGCAGCTTGGACTGTGCAGCAGACTTATTCATCTGCTTGCGCTGGCCCATGTAGGACTCTTCAATACCCTTGCGCATGGTCTCGACATCGTTGAAGCCAGCCTTCTTGGCCACTCCGTCGGTCATCTTAGGGGTGATGCGTTCCTTCACAGCGTGCAATTTGCACTTCATGGTCACAGTCTGACCTGCCAGATTCTCGTTGATGAAGTCTTCGGGGAAAGTGACATCGGTCTCACCGGACTCGCCGGTGGTCAGAGTCTTGACCATTTCCTCGAACTCGGGGAGAGCCTGACCCTGGCCGAGTACCAGATCAAAATTCTCAGCCTGGATGCCTTCGACAACCTCGCCGTTCTGGAATGCACCGAAAGACACGGAAGCTACTTCGCCGTCCTTGGCAGGACGAACATCTTTGATGACCTTGACTTCAGCGTTATTCTCCAGAATACGGCCTTCCACCTCAGCAATCTCTTCAGCAGCAACTTCGGACTTCACTTCATCAACTTTCAGCCCCTTGTATTTGGGCAGGTCAAGCTGAGGAGCAACTTCAAATTCGATGGAGTAAGAGAAATCAGTGTCGCGCTCCAATTCCTTAGCGTCCACGTCGATGCGAGACATGGGCTGCATGGAAAGGCCGGACATAATTTCGTTGATCTGATAGTTGATCAGGTCGGTGGTGGCTTCGCCGTAGATCTGCTTGCGATACTTGGACTCGATCACGGTAGACGGGACCTTGCCTTTGCGGAAGCCTTTGACATCAGCCTGCATACGATACATGGCGATGGCAGTCATGATGGCAGCGTTGGCCTCTTCGGCCTCTACCTCAACGGTGATTTTCCGTTTTACCGGGGAAAGTTCTTCTACATTGTATTCCATGACTACGTATCCTCCTAGACACCCTATGGGTGCGTAATATTGAAATTTTGGTGCGGGCGGAGGGACTCGAACCCCCAAACCCTGAGGTACCAGATCCTAAATCTGACGCGTTTACCAATTCCGCCACGCCCGCAAAAAGAACTGGCTTATTAAGCAAGCTCCCTAGGATATGTCAACCTTCCATACCCTTAATATCGAGGAAAAACGTTATTTGACGAACTAATTACGCCTGTTTTTCCTTAAAGTCTAAAATTTGAACAAGCATCGTTTTCAATTCATCGATTGATTCAGCCACAATTCGGACTAGCGGCTCAGCCCCAACACCACCGGGATCACCCACCGCACGAACTGCTTCCGGAGTCTGATGCGCCTTGAGGTTCTCAAAAGCACCCCACTCTTCGAACTGACCATCTTCCATACAGATATAATCCGGCTTGCGATCCCGATCGATCCATACGGCCTCGATACCAGCCGCCCCCAGCGCTTTCTTAATCTCCACGCCGCCAGCAAGAGTCATGGCAACGCCCGTGTTAGGACTAAGACGTTGCACAGCGAGCAAAGTCGACGCCGTCTTCACTGAAACCCCGAATTCGGGATACCCAACAATCACAACATCACCCAGATTGTTGGCAAGGATGCCGCCGGAAAATCCAGCAACATCCACCATGCCCCCTGCATAAGGAAGCGAAACAACCAGGCTGGATCGTACCTGAGGCAAAAGGCTACTTATACCAGACTGAGCCGACAACCATCGTCCCATTTCATCCAACTGGCGTAACACTCCGCCCCGAGCTTCCATCTTAATCCACGGCGCAATATGGTTGGGCGGGCCTCCGCCTTCACCGAGCTGGTAACCTGCCCGCAATCCGAGATTCAAATATTCCTGCGCCCGCTTTATAGCCGCCCCAGTTTCCATACCCTGGGCCAATCCGGTTGCAATGGCTGCAGACAGCGTACACCCAGTCCCATGTGTTGAACTGGTGTCTACCCTTTGCTGCATGAACGGCATGGGGTCAATACCTTTTTCCACATACCAGTCAGTAATGGCAAGCGAATCGGAATGTCCACCCTTGATTAAAACAGCCTTGGGTCCCATGTCGAGCAGTAAACGAGCAGCCTTGAACACATCTTCTCGATCAGTGATCTTTACCCCCGTAAACAATTCAGCTTCAGGAATATTCGGCGTCAGCAAGTCTGCATAAGGAAAAATCATACGCACCATGGCGTCCACAGCATCATCTTTAAGCAGCTTGGCTCCAGATGTTGCAACACAAACCGGATCAACAACCAAAGGAAATGTCTTTTTGCTCAAAATGGGAGCGATCGCCTTAATAATAGGCTCGGAAAAAAGCATACCCGTTTTAGCCGCATCTACTTCGATATCATCAAGAACAGTGCGAAGCTGCTGAGCCACAAATTTAGGCGAAGGCGCGTGAATACCCGTCACCGCCTTAGTATTCTGAGCCGTAAGCGCAGTTATGACGCTGGCACCGTATGCACCCAACATGGAGATAGTCTTGAGATCGGCCTGAATGCCAGCACCACCGCCTGAATCAGAGCCAGCTATAGTCAAAATGCAAGGGAGTCTATCCATATACATCACCTCCAAAAAAGGAAAAACGACTATCGGCAGGCGATAATACCTGCAATCGACAATCGCAACCAACAGAAAGATATAGGGAGAAACGAGCGTGTAAGCCCAAGGCTATCCACAGGATAACTTAACGTAATCCTCGATAGATACACCATTCCAAGCTTTAGAGACCCAGTACGCCGTGGCCCAAATCATAAGTGCCGTGGCCTGGAGATCAGTCAGCCTACGCAACTTCACTTCCAGATTGGACTTTGAGGCTCCATGAGTAATGTGCACACTGTGCTCTTCGCAAGCCTCTTCAACCCGCAACAAGAGATATGCCTGCTTGGATTGGTTAGGCAAAAGCTTAACGTCTTTATGGGATTCAAGAATCGTCTTCAATTCAGCGACAGAAAAATCGCTGGAAACATTACGGATAGACTTAAAAAAGACATCCACAGCCCATGGCAGGATAAACTCCGCACCAGCGCTTTTGGTCTTAAAATATTCTTTAAGCCATTTCTCTTGATCAGTCGTAATTCTAGCAGCGACCTGGGGCATACCGTCTCCTCCATCGAACCCACAAAAACGAACTACCTGTAGAACATTTAGCAGTGACTATATAAGTGAAACTAGCCAGTAAATCAAGAGTTTTTCTAGAAAAAGTAACTACGAATAGAACCCTCTTAATTAAAAACAGACTTGAGCTGACGAAACAGTGTCAGCAAAAGAGCATCCGGCGCGTCGTTTCCATCAATATTTAATCGGATAATCTCTGTTACAGTATTGCCACTCGGCGTTACTGTTTTTTTGGAAACCAGCACAACATCCTGCTCACGCGCTTGTTCAGTATCAACAGTGTGAAGAACCAACACCCAGTGTCCATTTTGACACTTCCAAGAGGTGTCGACATCCATGGAGTCTGACATTTTGCGCTCAATGAGTTGCACAAACGCTTCCAGAGAGAAATGCTTCTTCCCTTTACCCTGAACCCCTAAAAACTCACTACCAGAGCGGATAACCAAAGGACTGGAAAGAAACTCAGCAGGCGGGAAATCTATTTCACTTGAAGCCAATTTAGCCTTCACCCTACGGCGAAGTTCAAAAACCTCCTGCTCCAAAACTTGCATGCGTTCAACATGCCGATCTTCCGACTCCACTCGCTCTTTACGTAACTCAGCGACCTCATCCCTGAGAGAGCGAATCTCACTACGAAACAGAGACTGATTATCCAACACGTCAGCCATCTTGGACAACACGCTGCCAATCTCCTGATTGAGCCCATCCGACAAGCCCACATCAACGGATTGATCAACAGATTGATCAGCCCGTTGATCAGCCATTAATAAGCTGAATTTCAACGCTAATTCTCTTTCAATTTGTTCAGTCGACCAATTGTCATTGAACATTTCTCGAATCCTCCTAAATATCTCCAAGACCTCAAGTGGATACCGACGACGACGACCGCCACTCCCTTCTGAGGGGATATATTTATTAAATTTATCCTTATAATACACGATAGTAGACGGAGGTATATCCAACTGCCTTCCGACTTCTCTTAAACTGATGTATTTTTTATTCATAAGGAACATCTCATGTTGATCATTAATCTTCACCTTGTTCATAGAACTAAAAATTGACCCATGTCAACACAATTATGAACAACAATGATCAATAAACAATACAAATAAAAAGAGCGCAACGACATATTGCCGCTGCACTCTTTGAGAAATCTAACTAGAATTCAGTAAAGCTGGTTACTTTTCCAACCCTTCTCGTACCTCTTTCAACCCCTTCAACACTTCCCCCATTTTAAGGCGAAGATCATCATCTTCCAAGGTGTCGGTCAGGTAAAACGCTTTCATAGTCATTTCGTTTACTACGTCATGTGCAATCATGCGCTTCATCTGCCCAGGCACTTCCTGTTGCATCTTGACCATACGCTGATCAAGGCTGGAAACATCCTCACGCAATATCCCCAATGCTTTGACTTCATCGGTCAGCCCAGCGATATTTCGATTCATACCAAAGAAAAAAATGACCAGCAAAAGGACAGCCAGCAACGAAACAATCATTGCGACCTTGCTCATGTCCTTCTGAGCGTCATCGGTGCCAGAAACCGGGGCAACAGGAATATCCTGCGCAGCTACGGTCTCAGCCCCCTCATTAACGGCCTCCAACTTATGGATCTTTCCATTATCATTACTCATGCTCAACTCCAATGCATAGTGTAATAATTACAATTCATACTCAACACCCAACCCTATACTGCACACAATGGCTGGAAGCAAGTTCTTCCACCACGACACTGCATTAATTTACCCTTTGACAGAGCAACTCAATCTAAACACATTGACAAAAACCATCAATTGCATGTTATGAATTTTGAATCGGGCGAATGCACAATTGATAGTATTGTATTAAATTTCTCTTTACCGTGGATTGTACTAACCAATGTATACAGTCGCCGACGATTCAATAATGGCGACCTGTTTTAATATTTTAATACAACGGAGACCCTCTTATGGAAGATCATCTGAAAGAAGCACTGGAAATAGTTAAGGCACAAGCAGGTGTTCGTACTATGACCGAAGAAGAAATCACTTCTATGGTCCAGACCTTGGCTGCAAGTATCAAAACCATAGCGGAAGGTGGAATCGCTGAAACTAATGAAGAATACGCTGTTGAGCCAAGTAAAGCCATCCGCGAAAAATCCATTCTCTGCTGTGTTTGCGGCAAGTCCTTCAAAGTCCTCACCAAGAAGCACCTTGGAACCCACGATCTAACTCCCGAAGAATACCGCGAAAAATTTGGTTTCAAAAAGAAAACTCCGCTGGTGTGCAAATCTCTTCAACGGGAACGCCGTAAGAAAATGAAAGAAATGAAGCTTTGGACCAAGCGCGGTAAAAATAAAGAACAATAACAACGAAAAGACCGGTTCATATCGGTCTTTTTTATTTATCTAAAATACCTTCCATCAGTTGCTCAATAATTGTGTCAATCCTCGCCCAACCTTCGTCCGATTGAAGATCAACACCCCCAAGGCTGTGATGGATACGAGAACGAACAGCCAAGAAGTTAATGGCTCCTGCCATAAAAAGAACTAACGCCGGTAAATCGACATCAACTGGTGGCTCATGCTCCATTAATTCAAAAAATTCTAGAGCTGTCTTCACTCTCACTTCTTCAAGTGTTTTGGTCAGCTCATTTCTTTCAAGAGCCTCCCACGCCAAAATTTCCAAAGTGTAAGGCCGTTTTAGAATTGCCCGCAAGTACCGTTTAAAAAACATCGCCATTACAGCGGAAGGGGCCATCTGGCCCACAGTTTCCAGGTCAGCCCCCACTAATTCCTTAGCGGATGGCCAAAAATCAAGTGTTTGAGCATACTCTGCGACAAGTCCCTGCAGCCCTTGGTAATAGCGATAGATTAGTTTCTTATCCACCCCTGCTTCGCGGGCAACCATATTTACCCCTAGGTGCTGAAACCCCACACTGGCCATCACTTTACCAACAGCCTTTACCAGCTTCTCCTTAGTCAATTCCTTGTTGCGAATTGGAATAACTTTGGGAACAACACTTATTTTTTGCATACTCATCCTCCTGATGAGAGTTGCTTTAAGAATCTCACAAACAATAATCTACCTACAATGATATTTTCAAACACACGCCCCTATTTCACCAGGCGAAACCGTGCAGCGCAGCTGGCGTACTTCATCTTTACTCTTAACAAAAGTCCGAGAAGTGTCATCCTGAAAAGCCACGCATATTTCCTGTTCGTGTAATCTTCTACGAACCTTCGTACGTGAGGCCAAAACCTGTATGCCCGATGAATGCCCTGGTCGCCCTGTTAAGTTGGGCACTGATCCGGTCAAAAATTGAACGCAAAAGAGCCCTTCAGCTGATTGCTGAAGGGCTCTTTAAATTTTACTTGGCACCGACCTACTTTCCCACACGCTACCATGCAGTATCATCGGCGATGGAGGGCTTAACTACCGGGTTCGGAATGGGACCGGGTGTACCCCCTCCTCCTTGGGCACCAAGAAAAA